>Ga0214543_1000491_pt1 | contig 66411 bp, 25 predicted proteins | sample CNSS2metaG_FD_160094 | JGI IMG/M metagenome (GOLD analysis project Ga0214543, IMG submission 160094) | Root nodule microbial communities from cowpea collected in UCLA plant growth center, Los Angeles, California, USA - CNSS2 | ecosystem: Host-associated > Plants > Roots > Nodule | place: USA... | reverse complement strand
TAATTTTTATAAATATACTTTTATTTTGTTCATTAACTTAATAACATTACAATATCATCAATTATAAATATAATTCGAAAAATGTGTACACGCAGGCGCGATAGCGCCTGTGTTTACACTAGTAATATATAAAGATAATTCTCTCTTTTGTATCCATGCTTTATAATATCAGTTTTATCCTTAATTATTTCAAAAATTAATGAGTTAAATATGTTTTTTTGTCCCTTAACCTTAAGGAGATTTTGGAATTAGTCAATTTTGAAATTTTAGATTAATTTAGTCTTTCATCTTTCGAAATACATGGATTTAGTTTTTTTAATCAAATTTTATTAGGTTTATTTGATGTTTCATACGCATATCAGAATTGTAGTTGAGTTGTTTATATTGTTTGACACATTTTAGATTTATTTGATGTTTCATACACATCTCAAGAAGGATTGTAGTTGAGTTGTTTATATTGTTGACACATTTTTATTTTAATGTTAAGTCAAATACTATTACGAAACACGCTTGGAATGTTAAATAAACATAACAAAATTTAATTAAAATAACTAAATTTATGTATTTCAAAATATGAATGATTAAATTGATCAAAAGTTTTGAAATTGACTAATTCCAAAATTTACTAAAAGTTAAGGGACCAAAAACATATTTAACCCAAAATTAATTATTTTATAAATAATTTATTTTTAACCATTATTCTAAAAACCTCTTTTATCTTAAACTATTATTTTATTTTATTTTTGTACATATCTTTCTTTTTTATTTTATATTTAACAATTATTTTAAAAATTAATTATACATTTGTTATTGATCTTAATTTAAATTTTTTGAAAATTAAAAGATACGAATACGGAGATTTATTTTTAAATATATTTTTCTAAATTTAACAATATTTTTATTTTAAAATAATCAGTTTTTAATATTTTTTTATAAGCACAAAGTAAATGTTGGCATATACAGTATGTATCCATCTGTTTTCACTAATTTTTTATCATTTAAATATATTTTTTAATTTGATATGTATTTATGTGACTAAACAATAATTTAGTTAGGAAAAAAATAACTTCCTTACTTAAATAATTTTAATAAAATCGGTGACTGGAAATTAAAAAGTAATATTTTGAAAATATAATTCTATTTAACTAAATATATAGTACTTTCTATATATTTGGATCCATTCTTGTTTTCTATCTAATATGTTTTATTCTGTTATTTTAAACAATATCAACGATTAAAAAATAACTAAAAAGACAGTTAACAAATATTCCTGTGAATTTTTAATAATATTTTTTTTGCATATTATATTACCATACAATATGAGAAATTATAACAAAATTGTATGAAATAATAATTTTATTTATTTTATTATATCTCATTTATATTAAACATTTTTGAATCTGATTTTTTTTATATACATTTGTTCTTCAAAATTACTATGATTAATTTTTTACGTCAAGTTAAAGTACACTAAATATTACCAAAGTTATTATTGTTTTTCTTATATAAAGTTAAAATAAAAATATATATTTCAAATAATCATAAATATATATATATATATATATATAAGTAAAAAAATTATTATTAAATATTAAATTACAAATACTATTTTAGTTTGTCTTTAATTTGTAAAACTTTCTGATTTTTTTTTATGTATATTTGTTCTTCAAAATTACTATGAAGAAAGTTTTGACCTATGACTAATAACACCTGGATGAAACTATCATACACAAAGAGAGAGAATTTCATTGCAGTAAATTATTTCTCTTCGGTTAAATATTTTGTATCTAGACATGCACTGTATCATTTGGTGATTCATAGTATCATTTGGTGATTCATAGTTAAGCTATGGTTGCTTATGCTAATTATCAACTTTAATAGCTTTTTTTACCGTACACCTTAACATGTAACCTTTTATCTCACATGGATAACCAACCAACAGATATTCACTTATGTGTCACTTTTTTAAGCTTAAATATACTTGCATGATCATGTGCAAGGCAACCACAAATTATTGGATTAGAATAATTAGCAGTAGAACGAAATCATACCTCAATAAGAGTTGTTAACTCAATTGCAATTGATAAAGATTGATTCACTAAATAAAAAATCATTAATTATTTAAGTCAAAAAATGTTTTTACAATCCAACATTCAAGAACATGCAACAACAATCTCTAAAAGAGTTATACAAATTTACAATTTTAACCCGTCCCATTAAAGGAAGGATCAGCCTTGCTATTTTTTATTTTTTATTTTTTAATTATATATAGGTGTGTATATATTAAAAGTACACTGTGAATAATTTTTAAAATTTTATTTGATTAATGTTTCTATTCCAATAAATTAAAATAATTATTATCATATTAAATTATTACATCATAATTAATAATAAGAATTTAATTTGCAAGTGTTAGTATATTAAATTATACTATTTTATTTGAATTTTCCAAATAATAATATAATAAACAAAAATTAATTTAATTTTGTTTTAAAAAATATTAGGAGGTCGATTTATATTGTCTTATTTCTGACTTGTCAAATTGGCGAGTTAGGCAAAACAGATCACAACAGACAAATAAATTAAAAATTTTAATTTGGCCTACCAAATATTATTAGTCGGCAGGTCGGCTTGCTAGATCATGCTCATTTTGTTATTCTTAGCCATGGACCCTTTTCATTTTGTAAAAGTGTATAAGATATCATTCATGCGCTAATAATTTCAACTCTTCATAAACTTAACATAACCTTTTAACATAACAAAAGTAAAGCCCCCACAAAATAAAGGAAATATAATCAATTGTATCAATGGTCCTATGGACAATGATGCTAAATATTACTTTGTTTACCATAAACACATCGCAAAAGTCAATTTCACTAACTTTATTATCATCTAGCAAGCAACTATTGTTCGAAATAAACATTCCAACATTTTACTGACTTTGAATCACGACAAGATGATACAACTATAATATCAATAACTTCATTGTTTAGTAGCAAGTGGAGGCCATTGCTTAATTTACCTTTTATCATAGCAATAGTACTTTTCAGAATTTTAGTGACTTCACATCCAATAAAAAAAACTTGTATACTTGAAAATTAAGAGTACCTAGAGAAACAATATTTTTTTTATAGTCCATGACAAACATTAGTCATTATTTTCACAATATTGTCACGCAACTGATATTCAAATATAGACCTTATATGATTGTTTATCACAAGAACAACACCATTGCCGACAATTTTGTAAGTAGTAAACTAATATCAATTAGGACACATGCCAATAGTAACCGAAATGAATAATCTATATTAGTTAATGCGAAAGATAATATTTTTAACAACTTCAATTACACTTTTTATGACTTCAATTTGTCGTGTTTCTTTCTTTGATTTTTGTATGTTCAAAATGTTTTTCTTTATTATTGATACATTCTCTTAATATCTCTTGATAGTGTTAGATTTGAATTTAGACTTTTCTTTCTTAAAACTACTCAAGCTAACCTCTCTATACATCCCTCTATCATAAAAACTAGCAACATGATCATCACATGCATTTAAATTCCATAACTAGCAAAGTAATATCATAAACACATACTTTGATGAAAGACACTTCATCCATATAAAAAATACAATGGTCATTGTTTTCATCATATTAAGTGCTATAATATTATTGAGAATATTACTTAATATTTTTTTTTATTTAAATTAGATTTTAAAAAATATTTCAATTTTAAAAATTAGTTATTATTTTATATTACATTGCAATATAATTTTATCACACGTGATCCAATTTATGTGTACAACATAAATAACATTGCAATATAACAACAATACAGAATAGGCCATGGGACCGACCTACTACAGTAAAGAATGCAGGCGTATCCTACGAATTTTTCTCAAAAAATATGTTTATAGTTTATTATGTGTCAAGTGACACGAGTACATTTGTGAAATTATTATTAATTAAGTTTATTTTTTTAACAACTTTAATTATTTAAAATTTAGTTTTCATTATTATTTTTATTTTATACATCTATAATAAAAACTTTAATAGACTTATCCTAAACAATTAAAAATTATAATTACTACATATTTTAAATATGTTTATGAAATCTGTTATTTTCAAAATTAAATATGTTTTTACTTTTTTAATTTTTACTGAAAATTAGGATTAATCCATTATCAAAATTTAGTTCAATTTAGTATCTCAATTTAAAAAAATTAAATTGTATGATTTTGATATTTTTAACAAAATTTTATTAACTTTATTTAACATTTAAAATTGAAACAAAAATGTGTCAAATAAAATAAATAATATAATTATGGTCAGAAAAAACGTTTGAAACATCACATAGACTTACAAAAATTTGTTAAAAAATTAAATCCACACATTTATAAAGATGGAAGACAAATTTGAACTAAAATTTTTAAGATGAACTAATTTTAATTTTTACTAAAAATTAAAAAACTAAAAAAATATTTAACCATTATTTGTATTAATTAAATTAAATAAAAAATTTATTAAGATTGACAGCTTGATATACGTACCGTAGCTAAAAAGAGCAATTTACACACAAAAAATTCCTTATGCAAGAAATTATCCCGCATTTTTCATGTAGACCAGCTTAACTTCTTACATATCAAATACAATAACCCACATTGCCATTACTACATTAGAGTTAACATTTGGGTTTTCTCTACATTGATGGGTGCTTTAAGATATAAGTTCATAATTGAAAAAAAAAACAACTTTATTGTTTATTTAATTGAATATTTTCTAAAAAATGTCTAAATGTCTCATGATATTAATCAATCATTGCATTATTTATCATTGTTTAATACAGTAATACAACTTCGTTTTTTTTTTTCTTCTGGGGATTGAATACTTCAGTGTGGTAAATAGAAGTGAATAAAATATACAATAAAAAAAATTCAACGGACTATAATATTTTAATAAAGCATTTTAAACAAGGCTATTTTTGTGAATTTTGAATAGAAGAGTTTTTAGTTAGAACATTGACATCACACCTCTAACTTTTATAATATACATATTCTTTCGTATAAAATTACTCTTCTCCATAAACTATGTTTGGGACATATAAAGCTTGAAAAAACAATTTCTGATATAGGGTCAACCAATATTCCATTTTACAAACAAAGGTGGCAGGAACCATATGTCTACAGGGAATTAAAACTGCAATTCATTATTCTCTGTTACAATCATTACAAGTTCCATTCAGTACAGGGGATACAACTACTTCTATGGCATCTTACCGATACAAACAGTATTCGATCACTAATCTAATAATATATTTGGAAGGCTTAAATATCTTTTTTTCCCTCAAGTTTTAGTAAAATTTGGAATTAGTCTATTTTTAAAATTTTATATTAATTTAGTCATTCATATTTAAAAATGTGTGTATTTAGTTCTTTTAACTAAATTTTGTTAGGTTTATCTGATGTTTTAAAGGCATTTTTTTTAAATTGTTTACATAATTTGACACATTTAAGCTTCAATGTTAACTTAAATATTATCATAAAATGCGTTTAAAATATCAAATCAACTTAACAAGAAGGACTAAATCTACACATTTATAAAAATGAATGACTAAATTAATATAAAGTTTCGAAGAGAAACTAATATCAAAATTGACTGAAATTTGAGAGACAAAAACATATTTAATCCTGTTTGGATTTCGGTACCTACTTAAATATTTCTCCAACAACCCATTGCATTATTATTATTATTATAGATACCAAAATTAGTGACCAGTATATCCAAACCTTTACAAAAAAAAAAAAAAATTCAAGACACAATCATAAAGTCAGATTGCAGGTTTTAACAAATTCTGTCCAATTTCAAACTTCAATACAAGCAGATAAATGCTGCGGCAAATGACCCTCTATGCAAACCCAAACAATCTCATTGACCCTTCAACAAAGGAAAAAACTAAGATACAATTTTTTGAAGTAAACTTGATATTTTATACCATTATTTATTATAAAATAATTTCACAAGGTGGTGAGAAGAAACTCTCCTAATTCAAAAAAGAACAACATAAACTGCTAGAGAAGTTTACACAAATGTTGTCGGTGACTGACTTATCAAATGGAGAACAAGAGGAACAATTTTCATTCTACAGCTGTGAGAGTAATCTATCTCCGCGAGAACATAATACAGTTTCTAAGGGTTGTAAAAGTGGTCACCACAACGACATTTCCAACTCATTGGCTTGTAATTGGAATAGCTGTTACCTTGGAGAAGAAAACCCTGCATTGCAGAACTCGGAGAAATAGCTACAGGGTGGACTCGGTTGTGACTAGGAATGGATGGAACTTGCACTGCCATGCATGGATGACACTGGTTGCACTTGTTGTGGCAAGTAGGAGGCATTGAACCTAATCTGTTTTTCTCCTCATACGAAGGGTCCTGCATACAAAAAAAAAAAACACCAACAACTCAGTGTTTTTAAACAACAACAAACACAAAAACTATGACTTGTATTAAAGTCTACCATCTGTGGTTGCATGAAACAAGAAACAGGACACAGTTGCAGCAGAAATGTAATAATAATTGTTGCAACAAGTAAGATAGTGGTGGTGGGGTTCTGAATTGGATTGAGTGAAGCCATGATCATGAATGCCTATCATGTCATTTCTTGATGTCATTCCCAATCTATACCCAAACACTTATAATAAATTTAAATGTTAACTGAGCTGTGTGATGCTGATAATACTACAAGTTGGAGAGGGAAAAAAATAAAATGGTTTTGGAAGTTTTTTTCAGCTTTGTGAGTGATGAATGCTTTTTATTCCTGTGGCCTATGGAGAGAAGAAAGAGGGTTTGCATCGATCAGAGGGTGCGCGTTGTATTGGCAGTGTAGAGAGAGAGAGAGAGGGACAGTAGAGAATGGACAGCGAGAGAGGGAGCAGAGTGTGACAGAAAAAGTGAAAGGAACAGTTCAATAGAGGTAAACAAAATGGGAGAATCCAAATCAGTATCAAGGACCCCTTGCCCAGTGATCTATTAGTAGTTGTGACTGATTATAAGTGGCAGGGTGGAAAGAGAAAATTTTCTTGTGTGTATGAGTGGGTAAAATTTAAAAACACACAATGGCAGGTGGTAGTTAAAATTGTCATTTATTAACCTATCTAATTTTTGTAACAGTTCTTGGAGTGTCATGGTATTGAGCAATGAGCATTGAGTGTCTTTGACTTGATTAACGTTTTACAATTAGGAGTTAGTTTTGTTTTCAATCAGATTATGGCTACTCATGCAAGTAAAGGGGTGCTCTATGCTGTGGAAACAAGAAAGTGGCATTAACACTGAGAAGAAAATGAATCTGTTTGACATAAAAGACAAAAAGAACTCAACTCTGTACTGAACAAAGTTGTGTGAAAGAAGAAACTCATAATGTGTAATTAAGAAGTTACAATGATTTAGTGGTTTGACATCATAAATGGTACAAGTACATGTTGAAGTTTCGTGTACCATGTTTAATACTTTATGAAGGGTGAATAATGGTGTCAAACTTCATGAAATTTTGGATCATAATAAAGAGTAATCAAGTTGAGCTTCTCTGAAAGTGCAAGTATGTGCTAAAAGTGCAAAATATAAGTTAATACAATAAATAGAAGAGTTGGTTATGTGTTTTTACATTATCTAGCAGCATGAATTTAAAATAAACATTACTTTGTTTATTTAGTGATTAGTGACCTTATCCCTTGTTCTCAAGAGTTAATTGAGTAGTTACAACAAGGTAAATTTATTGTTCGACACTTTTAGGTGTTATTAGCCAACATCATTGATTTTTTTTTTTTATCTGTTTTACTGTCTTACTGTCTTTAGTGTAAAAGAGAAATAACAAAAGAAAAAATATTCACTTTTGCCTTTATTTTTTTATTAGATCATTTAATCCCATGTGTCCTGACACATTTTGAGTAAATAAACATTTTTGATAATATTCATAAAATACTCTATTACCAATGTCCTAAAATTACTTGTTAATAACAATTATAAAAGGCATGTATCAATAAGGTAAATATTTGACCACAGGAAAATAAGATTTAGATTGTCTCACTTTTTAAAAAAGTATAACATCAAATTTATTAAATTATCCCTTAACTTTACACTAAGTATAAGTTACTTTTAGTATTATAAAATTTATGACATTTATATCTATGAAAACAAAAAAATCTTTTTAAAATAAAGAACTAAAGCGATTAATGCTCGTAATTTGAAAATGTTTAGAATTTACTCAAATATAAAATAACAGATAAACAGTTTATATTATAAAAATTAAAACAAAAATAAAGTTAAAAAGTACATATGACTATTTTGTTTTCAGTTTTCTTTTTCAGGTTTGAAGATTCTTGCTGCGACTACACAGCTTGCAAATAGCCAAAGCTGTCACTGAGAAACAGATAGGGAAAACGACAGTGAACAAATTAGACGTTGTAGATATCATTTTACACGTACATTATTAAAAAATATTTATTTACTAAAAACAGTAAACTATTTCCATTTTTTTTTAGAATATGATCTTTTTTTCTTAGTTTTTATGGTCACTAAAAAAAGTACAATAACATATTGTTTTCTATAATTCTTCTGAGATTTCCAATTTGGAAATCAATTAAGTAAAATTGGCAGACAAAAATGTGAAGCAAAAGACAAGGTCATTGATATTGTCTCTCTAATATGTACATGAACCGTCCTCGATTTTGAGGAACCATGTTAATTTTGCATTTTTATAGCATAAAACTTATTATGCCATTTAGGAGATGTAATAAATTGAAATCAGGTATTAAAAAGTAACAATAATTATAATTATTTAATTAATATATACTAACAAAAAATCATTGGAAAATAGATTTGTTTTTCATAAAAATTCGGGTACGTGACCTATGATAAAACTCAAATGGAATCGGTGTGTACAAATTACTCATGATAACATTTCTTTTACTTAGTTTACAATAATGCTATATTCTTTAAATTTAGTTTTAAAAAACTATGATTTATTTGTATTTAACTAAAATACGTGCTGAATTTTTTATTTCTTACAGTCCAATATTTTAAGAATCAACTTAGTCAGTTCAGTATTTTAAGAATTAACTTAATACATGATTGGTTTAAGTTATGATCTCACTTGAACATAATTTTATATAAATATTTATATATGTGATTTTAGATTGAAAAATTAATCATGAGTCTGAATTAATTTTGACTTAAAATAATTTTAGAAATTTTTTCATGAATTAAAAATTTTACACTAAGTTTTAGACTTATTTTTTATAAATTAATATTATTCTAAGAAGTTCTGTTACTTCAAAATCAACTTTACTCGGTCAATTTAATAGAATCAATTTCATTTAATATCATGTCCTAAGTGGACATTATTTGATATAAGATCTGATCGCATACATTTTAAATATTTGTATAACTTTAAATAATCTCTCCAGTCACTAAGGTATTGTTTATCTTACATTAATAACTATTTTAAGATAATGATAGTACCTAAAGTAACATGATTAAATTGCATGCAAGGTCATAAAGTGATAAGAAGTTCTTAATAAAATTTGAAAAACTAAACTATAATAAAAGCTAAGTTCACATTAAATCATCTATAAAAGATGAAACATATTTCAATCTTTTTTTCAAGTTAATCATGAGCATCCAAGTTAAGACAAATTTTTTATTTAACTGTATCAAACCTAGAATATAAATTTTATACAATCCATCACGTTTTTTTTTATCTCTCTTACCTTACTCTTATTTTACACTTTTTCCTATCTTTCTTTGCACAACACACATTTTTTCTTTCCATTTTGTGCCCATGTAAGATTAAAACACCAAAAGAATCCTTATATAGTTCACATTATTGATAAGTGATAAAATCAGAATGAATTATATATGCATTTGTTTAGTCTTATTAGAACGATCGATGCTATGCCAAATACATTTTATCTTGAAAGAAAACTTTAGGTCAAACTTGAAATTAATGTTAGTTACAATGTTGTTGAACTGATTCTTCAGATAAATGCATTAATGGTGAGTAAGATTACTTTTGATTTTGTTTCCCTTATAGTTCAGATGCAAGCATCTACCTTAAAAACCAAAAGAATAAAAATGAAAACAATATTTACTTTTCTCACGTAGTACCACTATCAATAACTCGAACTAGAGAAAAAATCAGTTTGAATAGTAAATAGGAATCACTAACATAACTTTGTTAAATTTATCTTTTTGCAAGTCCCATATTGTATTTGTCTATTTTCTCTTTTAATTTCTAACATATCAAGTTGGACTCATCACTTGTGCTGGATCCTGGTTTCATCGGGAAGACAAGAACACTAGGTGAAAACATTAGATTTGAAGGATTACCTGATGGATACAGTTCAAGTTCATACTCATCAAATATCTGACTTCAATTTTAATCTATACGATTCCTCATCCTGAATCACGGTTGGAAAAGTCCAAGTGCCAAGAGGGTACTCTGATACCTTTCCACCTAAAAGAGTTCAATTGCCAGTGAATCATGGAAGGACATGGTTATGTTATCTTATACCTATACTGCTATAATGACTGACTCCAGAAAATTACCTTCTTTAGTGGCTTCTGCACATCTTTTCTGGTAGTTCAAAGAGAGATGTGGATCAAGTGATTTCAATAAACATTCATACTTTTCTTCAGCCTCACTAATGTGTTTTGCCTGGAATTCAGAATTTGACATTGTATCTCAAAGACATTAAGTATATGTTACATAACTACTATGATTATACCAATTAACAGGCAGGAATAAAACAAACTCATCAATATAGGCAAATCAACAATACAGACTCTGTAAAAAATTATGACATACAATTATAAAAATTAGATTTATAGAATTTTTCTTCTCTCAATATGTGTGAGAAATGACAATGCTCACTAAGGCTTTAACAAGAATATTATATTATTTCTCTACACAGTCAGCAAAATGCATTCTTGACAAGGTTTGAGTCCAAACTCTAATTGCACCTCCTCTCCCTGTAAAAGTGGGTGGTAGAGTGGTCATAAATTCATTACTCCATCATTCCATGTTTACCACTTGAGTTTACGCATGACAATAAGAAATAACATGTCACATTAGTTTAGGTATTTAGTTCAACAATCCTGAAAGAAAAAGAAATATAAGAATGCGAAATGCTTGACCACGCTGTATCTATTTGACTGCAGATCAGCAAATTTTGAGACAAATGTGAGTACATTAAATGATACTCTATTTTCAAGACAGGTCTAAGGCTAGTCCTGCTAAATAATAAGGGCCTATTAGTGATGATGTGTGTTTAAAAAAAGTGTCAGAGTGTTTTGCTGGAGTATTTCTGATTTTAATAATAGGTGGATATTAATCTTGCTGCTGCATACATTATGAAGGTCGTTCAGCCAACCAATAAACTTCAACAAATCATATGGACTTCCATTAGCAAGTATATAAATTAGCAGCACCATTTGTAAATAGTTTGACATTCTCACCAGCATAGCAGGAGCAGCTGAAGGTCCATATATTCGGATAAACATGCGCAAAATATTGAAACTGTTCTCTAAAACATCATCCTGAACGAGGGTTTTCAATCAAATCAGGACTCAGAAAACATTACAACAGATGGTGGTTAAAAGATTAGGAGAGTTGAACACACCTCATAATCATACCTGCAACATCAGGACAGAAAAATTATGTAAAATTATAAATAGAAAAATAACTAGACTAAGGCTGAAATCTAAATCAGCCTGTAATTACAGAAAGAAACAACAAAAAAATTAAGGATAACTTTGGTATTATCTGAAAATGATAGTACTTACAGATCGTCAGAAACTTCCACTAGGAACTCCGAAATTGAGAGAAATTCCATATGCAATTCCTCTACCTTCCAAAAAGATTCAGAAATTATCCTGAATTCATACAATTAGCTAAAAATATTTTGTTATTTTACATAGAGATTCATGTTGCTGACAATATTTTAGAAGAAAATTAATGCCTACCTCAGAGAATGTGTGTGTGCACATGTCAAGGGTGAGATGAATAATGCAAATATCTACTAAATATTGCTAATTAGTTATACCTTGGTCCCTTGCAGTTCATAGAGAAGAAGATTTAGCACTCGATAATCAAAAGACTTTAAATGAACAGCCTTCATCACATCCTCAACAAGAATCTGAGTACCAATAACTAATAATTGAATATATTACAAAAAATCTTTAAAAAGGATTTGAATCAACATATAAGCACTCTGAAGAAAACGAAAAGTGCATATGAATTATGTATACCTCCTCCTTGTTTATTAGCGCAGAACAAAGTTTTCTTTCGAGAGTCCAGTACTCTGCTCCATGTCTAAGTTCTTCTCTTATCCTTGTCTCATCAAGGAAAAAGAACATTGAACCAAATTAAGCTAAACCTTAATTACTCCATGGGAAATGTAAGGTAAAGAGTGCAGAATCAAAACCTTTCTGTCAAAAGGCCTTTGTGTTCAAGAATAGTCAAAAGTGGTCTAAGTGGGTCGTTTGAGAAGCAAGAAACAAATAATTCGGTTCCCCTCTACATTTAAAATTAAATTATATGAGAAAACTTAAAGTTATTACCTAATCATCAACATTCAAATTGTCACTGAATAAATCAATCACCTTATCTTTTTCTCCAGATACATGCTTTTCATTGTTGGGTGTTTGCAGCAATTTCTCATTCATTTTATCAAGCTGCATCATAACAGAGACGGTTTCTTAGAAAAAGTAGTAGCTTTTGCAGATTTCATACTTACTATTGGAATATATAAGCAAGTCTCAAAGTAACACTTACAAATATGAAAAACAAATGCCAAAACATATGCTTCCTAGTTGGAAAAAAATGGTTCACTTCATCCTCATGCATTTGTTGAATGCAATATTGCATAAAAATACACCTCCACAAACTCAAAGGCCAAGTAACCCACCAAGACATTTAGGTATGAGAATAGGAATTTGAGCATCTTAATGCAAGAAACAGTCATTGAAAGGCTGCCCAGGGTAGTCAAATTTAAGCAACCAAATCTTAAATTTGAGGAGTGCGTAGTTTCTTAATAATAGTATTCATGTGTTAGAGTGCATTACTTGACCTTTGCTTTGCTTAGATGAGACACTTGAACAAAAATAAAATGCAGATAGTTTCTTAATAATAGTATTCATGTGTTAGAGTGCATTACTTGACTTTTGCTTTGCTGAGATGAGACACTTGAACAAAAATAAAATGCAGATAGTTTCTTCATAATAGTATTCATGTGTTAGAGTGCATTACTTGACCTTTGCTTTGCTGAGATGAGACACTAGAACAAAAATAAAATGCAGATAAAAGCGCTTGTGCACCTAGGTTAAACATCAACCCCATTGAACACATGTGCATTAGGACTGTTATTAGGAAGATAACTGAAATGATGATCCTTATTTAGGCCAAGCCCAAAACAATAAAGAGCCATACAGGTCAATGTCAGTTATCACCATTGTTACAAGTCACTCCATGATAGCACTAAATATCTGTCATTTCAATTGCTATAATGACATTAATCCTGAAACATGTGGAATGGCTCTGCGTTGCCTTTCATCTGGCTTGAGGAGATCTATCTATTTTCCCCTTTTGGGACCATTGATTAGCTCCACAGATGCAGTGGAACCACATTTACGAATCCTACACCTTCAAAACAGTAATTGACTTGAATAATAAAAGAGTGACCGAATTTAATAGCATCAATCAAGCATATACCTGATAAATATAGCTCTCTGTGAATGAAAGAATAGGTAAGTGTTTGAAGATTGATTGTGGCTTGCTTATATCCAATCCATGAAACATAAAATAAGACCTGCACTGAAAAAAAAAAGTTCACATTAACATACAAATCTCAAAACAAGTTCTAAAAGCATGAAGTGTTAATTAAATGGTATCAAGCCTTCCACAAAATTACTCTCGTACATTGTTTGTTGTGAAAAAAGCTTCAGTGCAGACCGGATGTATGCCACTTTATTCATCTAATAACGAATGTGGTAATTGATGGCAAAAACATGATATTATAACGATACCAATAAAGTTTATCTGTTACGAATACTCACATTTACTACCTAATCAAGCATTATAACAAAATATCAAAATCACAGCAAAAGGTTATTTTTTAATATACACTTACAAAATCCTCAAGGGTAGAATTTGCCATTTGCATGGAGTCCAACCCAACCACGGGCATGTTGTCATTACAACTTTGCAATAAACTGTATTCTTCGGTCTGATTGCAACTAAGCAAAGGATCTCCTACAATACTTTGTTGAAAACCTAAGGTAAAATTAAAAAAATATCACAAAAGTAGAATTAAAGCATGAAACAAAAATATGATCAGCAAGTTTAAAAAATATTGTATGAAATGAACATCAGCACACGCCATGGTAATGCAGCAGTGGAAGGCATTTAATGCACCACCACCCGCAATCATTGATGGTTAATATCTTTATCCAAGAGGGTATGAGTATCAAAGACGTGTAGGATAATTATGTGTGAAATCATGAAACGAGATAGAAAATCGTACTACTACTATCTCTAAGCAAAATAAATGATAGTGCCTTATAAGTTTTGAACAGGAGCCAGATAAAGAGCGATTCTCAATACAGAACGTTCTATCCGATGCAAACAAAAAACAGTAAAACTAATAAAAAAGCACACATGAACACGATAAAATAGGCATAGCAGTGCAGTACCAGAACTTTGTTCATTGGTGGTGGTGGTGAAATGGTGGTGCTTGTACGCGTCCTCGAGGAATGAAGATGAGAGCTCCAAGAGGGAAACGAAGCAGTTTCAATTTTCAAATTTCACTTTGAACCATGAAAATGAAAAGAAGGAGTGGGACTTACAGTGGGAATAAAATGGGAAAGCACGCAGCATTTGTCGTTGATGGCAAGATCTCCGCAGGGTTGGATCATGAAGATAATGAAATTAGCGAGGAAGCGGTTAGAGTGGTGATTGGAGTTTGAAACACCTCGTGATTCCATGAACTCCAGCATCCTCTGTACCTTCTCTAGTTTCCGTAACTCTTCCATGTCCCTTCTCCCACCCAGACCAAAGTTTTCACACAACAACTTCTCTCACACCTAAAATTTACTTTTATGTGAATGAAAAATTTAGGTAAAATTAATCTTTTTATTCTCAGATTTTTTTTAAATGGTATTCCTGTGTTTTTTTTTTATATTTTATTTTTTCTACAGAAAATAATTTTATTTTACCAAACATATCATTTTATAAGAATAATATTTTGTTTAAATATAAATTATAACATTTCTAAGTTATTTAAACTTTTCATTATTATTTTTGTGTGTTGGATATTCATATTCTAGTTGTAACTCACTCTTGAATCCAACTTATCAGTATCTCACACGCATAAAGTCAGAGTTCTCGTCATTATTTCCCTGCTTCTGTGCTCTAAAATTAGTTATTGGAAATGTTTTGACAGAATAAACTTTAAAAATAAGAACACAATGAAACAACTATCTCAAAAAATAATATTGAAATGTTTGACATATTATCACATATTATCAAAATATAATATGGAAGTTTGTTGAATAATTAAACTATCGATCCAAATTTTAATTATTTAATTTTTTAAATAAATGTAATGTTTATCGAAAATGTGTACGGAAATCTAGTTAAAAATTTACAAAATTTTAAAATGTAGGGTCTTCCTAGAGTTGTATTAATATTTAAAAAAAATGTGTAAATCTTATAATATTCAATAAAATTTTTAAATGGTATAAAATGTCATGTAAAATTAAATTAAAATAAAATAAAAAACTGAAATTGTATAGAACTCAATTAATTTTTTTAATTTATATAAAAATGTTATATTCAAGAGTATATAAGTTTAGATATATTATTTGCGCAAAAAATACATGTGACTTTTAATAAAAAGTCACTAAAATTCTTCAGAATTTATAAACCTTTTATCTCGTATGCTGGTTATTGAACTTTTGTTTCTCTCATCACATATAACTTTTCTTTCTTTGTTGAAGGGAATATCAACATTATGGTAAATTTTTCTGTAACAAAAATCGTTTATATAAATTCTCAACTAAATTAGTGAAGAAACCTTGTAGCAAAAATGGTGACTTTAAACTTAAAACTGAGTCATGAATGAAAAAATATTCAAATATAGAACTATTGGAAAACAAAATAAAATGATAACAAGTTAATTATTAAAAATAATAAAAAATTGTATTGATTTTATGTTTTAATTTTGAATTTTGAATTATTTAAAATATTATATTTCAAAATTTTTTATAAATATAAATATTATTTTCTTATTACTTTTAAATTCCTATAATATAGATAAGTTAAAATTTATAGTACATTAAAGATCTTTTAGATAATAGTTGTTTTTTTAAAAAATGAGCCGTTTCAATAAAATACATTGTTTGAAAACATTGAAATTTAAAAAAATTTATGAATGTAATTTATTAATTACAATTTAATATTTTTAAACTTCAGTTAAAAGGGTAAAAAAAATATTAAAAATTTCTTGTCTTTCATATTTGCATTTTTATTTTCTCTCTTAATTGACTTAGTATTGGAAGGTTATCTACTCGGCTTTTATTTAAAACTCATGTTTTGATCTAGGTTGAGATGCCATAGTCTTATTAGAGATTTATTTCTAATTGAAGTTAATCACTATTATTTTTTATGATTACCCTTTCTTTTATATGAGTTATTGTTATTTGTTTATGTGATATTACTTTTATATGAGTTATTGTTATTTGTTTATGTGATATTAGACTTTTTTTTTTCTTTGATAACATGTTTTGATTAAACACAATCTTCACATTAATATATCAATCAATATTATTTTTTAATTAACATTAATCAATTTTTTTTAATCAATATTTTATGTGTGATTATTGTTCTATTGACGTTAGTTGTGACTTTTTATTAATGCCACAAATAATGTTGTTTGAGTTATGTATAATGTATGTATTAAATAGATTCTCATATTGTGTTACTTATTAGACATTTGTTGCATACATTCTTTATGGTCTAAATAGAAAAATCTTAGTTTTCATTAGCATTAATTTGAATTGAAAATGTCATGTTTTGTGGAAAGGTAGGGATAGAGATCCTCATCTAATTGGAGTTCAACACCTTCAAATGATCTAAATGCACATGCATGATAATTCCTTCATAAATAATATATATAGTACTTAAATTATTTTTGTAATCTTTGGAGCATATTATAATGCAACATTATGCATCTTTTTCATCTTAATTTCGAACCATCATATTTCCAACACCTTTACTAAAAGCATACATAATCTCATAACATAATTATACTGAATTTTCTACAATTAACAGGGTGTTAAGAAAACACTGACTGAAATATCATTACCATTGTTTTCGCATTGTATTATTATCATTAGGATAAATATAATAAAAATAATATTAATACATTTCATTTTTAATATAATAAGGAAAAAGTATAATTTTGTACATTTTATTTTATTTTATTATCATTATTTGAATTAAATTAATACTTATACCTTTCGTGTTTATTAAAAAGAAAATTAATGTTAATATACATGACTCAATCATTTGTTTTACTATTTTTGTAAATTTAAAATAATTGCATACCAGATTAAATTTTGTTATTAAATAAATATATATTTATATATATAATAACTAGTAAAAAATGAACGCACACTTATTTATTAAAAACTATACTCAATTAAACAAATAAAAAATATTATATTAAAACAATAATTGAAATATTTTTTATTTAAATAATTATTTAGGCTTATTTATATTTTATATATATATATATATTTATATATTTATATTAAAAGAATAGAGATTACATTTCCCCATGTGTATTGAATAAAAAAATATAAAGAAGAAATTGCCGTCAAAGACGATCAACGAGATAACTCCACCCGATGCAAAGACATTCGCTGGCCACACTTTTTGACAACTGTTATCACTGTAATAAAGCTGTTTTCAACCATTCTTCCCTCCCTTTCACTACACAATTTTATTTTATTTTATTCTCAATAGAATCAATCAAGCTTATAGGGACCAGCGCCCAATACCATGCGGCCACGTGTCATGTGAATCCCACTACTACTCTACTCCACACTTAACAAACCTCCAAATTAAGCTAAACATTAAACAGTTGCTTAATCAATCGCCGACCAAGCTCAATTTGAAATAGAAAGAGCCACAAATTTGGGAGTGAGAAAGAAGGAGAAAGTGCATTTTACCTGAATAATGGCTACTGCAGGAGGCTACGGAGACGCGAACCAAAAGGTAGATTACGTGTTCAAGGTGGTGCTTATAGGCGATTCAGCGGTGGGGAAGTCGCAGATACTTGCGCGATTTGCCAGAAATGAGTTCAGCTTGGATTCGAAGGCCACAATCGGTGTCGAGTTCCAAACCCGCACGTTGGTGATTCAGCACAAGAGCGTCAAGGCTCAGATCTGGGACACTGCGGGACAAGAACGGTTCTCTATCTCTTCTACTTCTCTTCAACTATATCTACACTATACTCTGTTATTTTCTGCTTGTTTCATTTCGCTGTTTGTTTGAAGTAAAACCTAGAGGATTTTAGTGGAGGATTTTGTAGATCTTTTTGACTTGTTAGGTTTCGCGACGTATTGTATCCGTTGCTTGATATGCCTTTGAAACAATAGTTACTGATTAGTGCGCACCTTCTGTATGCTCTGATCGCGGCGAATTATTACGCAGTTTAACTCTGAGTTAGATACTTAGATGTTAGATTTGTTTGCTGAGTTGATCTACTCGTCTGGTCGTGGCCGACGGAAGAATTGATCCTTGGATTTGTTTTTTTAGTGACCACCTTCGTGTTTTCCGCCAACTTAGTCTGTAGTAGTAAGTCAAACTGAGTTTGACTTGGAATGTTTTGCTTGTGGGAGAAGGATCTTGAACTTTGGAGTTTAATATCTGTGCTATCGTTGATTGCATGTTCCTTGAAATAGTTTGACGAATGGCAACTACAGAGGTTAGAAATTAAAACCTAACTTCATATTGTCACCAACCTTTTTGCACTTGTTCGGGACAAACACAAGGGTAGGGATCGTGTACCTCGATGTCTTGTTGGATGTGGCAAGAACTCTACGATTCTAGTCGGTGGATGTTTGAGTACGGAGTTGAGGGACAAATAGATAGCCTATCTCATGTGAGTTGATGAGGTATTAGTCTGTTTGAACTTATTCTTAGTGATAAGTGAATTATCTCCATCTTATCTTTAAAGGATTAGAAGATTATCTGTTGATTATTTTACATATAAGATAACTATCTATTGTTATGGATTGGACGTGTGTGGTCAGAGGGGTGACCTAATTGGACCATTTGGAACCAGAATTGGGAAGAAATTATTAGGACTCAAACTATTTAGATTTCCGTGTCTTTGGTTCCCGTCAATGTTTATGCAATACATTCAAGTTTTATAATTACAAAAAGGAATTAATAATGCTTAACTGTGTCTTATATATAAAGATTAATAGCGATCATAATTGTCTAAGATCACCTGCCAATTTCGTTTGGACCAAGTCAGAACAACATCCCTTTTCTCAACTTGTTTTGGGGCTGTCAAGGTTTTCTTTGAGACAATTTGAGTATTGATGTGCACTGTGATGAACTCAAAGGCAAACATACTTATGAATGAAGGATAATAATTTTCACAAGTAAAGATGAATGTGCCACCCGACTGCCCTCTCTCAGTTTATACGCCCTTTCATGGGACGTATTAGAACTTCACTTGGAAGTGACATATCTGTTAGAATATTCCTAGTTCATATATAGTGTGCTATTAGAACTTCGAGACTATAGTAATCAGATTGAATTGTCTAGATAACCTAATAAAATCCTTAGAAATGATTCCTACAAATTTCTGTTCCGTGTTTGAATCTGTGTTGCACTGTTAATGCGTGTGTATTTGGGAGGAGAATACCTGTGTAATGGACCTGAAGGTCAAGAGTTACCTATACAAACTTTTGTGTTAAACCTGCCCATTGAAGGAATTCTGGTTGTACACAAAGTGAGAACAAACACGTTGTTAGTAGGTAGGCCTATGATTATATTTTGTACCATTCTAAAAACCGTTTTTTCAATTTCTGGTATCTTTTGTGAAATAATTCTTGTTAATGCCTATAGATGCAAAATTCATGTGCGAATTTGTTTATAAGCTTATTTCATTCCTCACAAGAGAGAGAAATCAAATTTATAAAGCAATTAGGAGTATATTGATTTTTTTTCTACGTTTATAATTAGCTGTCATCATTGCCCAATTTCCATGGGATTGTTCTTTTAAAATAGTTATTTCTCAGCTTTGTAGTATAACAGAATCGTTGGGTGTAAAACTCACGTACATTTCAACAGAAACAGAAGTATCTGTGACTGAACTTACCATCCACATAAGTAGTGTGTATAGATTATGAATTTATGCAAAATGTTTGCACATGAAAGGGGCTCGTTTGTGTTGCTAAAAGTTTAACCCACAAATTTAAATTAAAAAATTATCATTTTCTTACTTCTTTGGCCGCCCACTATATAATATCCTCTGCAGTAGACAATCTTACCAGAGCATGTTGGATGCAATCTTATTTGTAGAGAGTACTTTAGTTTTATTTTTTTTTACTAAATCGGAAACCTGAGAGCTTATCACTCAATTAGTTTAACTCTTTCGAGAAAGGTTATGTATATTTCTGTATGGATAATCATTGGTATATTGTCAAGTTTAAAGTTAAAGCAGTATGTATATTTTCAGCCTAGTTATTTTAATATGCTGTGTTTGTGATCTTTTTGTACGGTGTATATTTTTAGGTTGTATGTGCTTTTTCAATCATCACACTGTTGTCAAGTTTATATCTCTGATCATTTTATGATACCCAATACCCATGGTTAACGTACCATTACTCCGAACACTGATTGCGGTTTGACCTGACATATAAATGATTTTATTCTACAGATATAGAGCAGTCACAAGTGCATACTACAGAGGTGCTGTCGGGGCAATGCTGGTTTATGACATCACAAAACGTCAAAGCTTCGATCACATACCTCGCTGGTTAGAAGAACTGCGAAACCATGCAGATAAGAATATAGTCATTATTCTTATAGGAAACAAAAGTGATCTGGAGAACCAGCGTCAAGTACCCACAGACGATGCAAAAGAATTTGCCGAGAAAGAAGGCTTATTTTTCTTGGAGACTTCGGCACTGGAATCGACTAACGTTGAAACAGCCTTCATGACGGTTTTGACAGAAATATTCAACATTGTTAACAAGAAGAACCTAGCGGCTGGTGATAGTCAGGGAAATGGCAACTCAGCATCTCTGTCTGGCAAGAAGATTATCGTTCCTGGTCCTGCTCAAGAAATCCCCAAGGGGAACATGTGTTGTCAGTAATCCTGACTTTATTTATAATTTGTTTAAATTTTCTAGATTTCATGCTTGTGTTCTTATCACCAATTTTTATTAATTTGGTGCATTTCGTTTTGTATATTTTTACATTATTTAAAATTTATTTTGCATGAGTTGCTCATTAAGATCAAGAGAGGGAAGTAATTAAAATTTTCGTGGTATAACATAGGAGACAACTTAATTGCGCTGTTTTTATCTGTTAGTAGGAATAGAATACATGTAAGGCGGACAGACAATCATCATCCTGACGGTGCTGGTCTTCCTTGACTTTAGACGTGCTGTTTTAGATATGTTTATTGTTATTTTTTCAATTAGATTAAAGTTTCATCTCATTAATCAATGCTCACCTTTGTTATGCTGGATTTTAAAATAAAACTATTTTAATCAGAAAATATAACAAAATAGTGGTACTGATTTAAGCTTAATTCTTTGGTAGTAACTTTGTTAGACTCGGAATAGAGTTTATTATAAAATGCCATACCCATAGCCTTAGCTTGATGCCATAATTCTTGTTAATTTGCACAAATAGTTCTTTAAGTTCAAGAATCAATTTAATCAACATTGTTGTAAGATTTGTAAGTTTGTATAACAAAGGTCCCTGGTCTTGATAGATCTAGAATAATAAATCTTGTGGGATTGATACCAAAGTCCTTGGTCTTGGATGACATTTCCAGATAAAGCTACTGTTTTAATAGCACATACAATAATATAATTCTAATATTTTAAAGACAATATAATTTGTTAAACTTTAAAATAAAACAACATAATAATAAATAAAATGTATTTTAAATTTATAAAGTAGTAATTATTATAATCTTAAACAAAAATAGCTTCTCGTTTAAATTGAAAGCTGATAATGCATTTGTAATAATAGTACTTCAACTATTAAAAATTTGCAAGATTTTAAATTAAATCAATTTCAATCTTGTGCGCTATGCGTGAAGATCACTATATAATACTGAGAAAATACAAAAATAAATCTAATTGACAACGAGAAAAATGAAAGTTTAACTTTAAAATACCCAAACAGACATTGGTTAAGACCTTTTTTTTTTTCACAAAAACCAGTGATCTCGCGTTTCCCTAACATGCAACTAGAACAACTTTCCAATGCTCATAAAATGTGCTGGTTAAGTAAAATGGACGCTTCTGTCAAGTATAAGCAATTCTGGTAAACTCACTAAAAGGTATTAATACAAATTTGAGCAAAGTCTGTGTGCTAACTTGGCTATATAAATAACACGACGAGAAAAATGAATAGAAAATAAATTCATAACTTACACAGGTGGACCAACGGCCTTAATTTCTGCAAAATGCCTTTTTGTAAGAAGGATGAGAGAGTTAAGTTAAGTGGGAAACATGAGGATACGAGCTGTGAATAAATTAGTAAAAACCTAGATTGACTACTCCAAGTAATCAGTGAAAAATATTAAATATCCGTTAATTATTCACCTTTTTCTAACACCCAGTAACTCCCACGTCTTCAATTTTACCGTTTTCCACTTGTGCTTCATCTCCCTTGGTACCAGACGGTTGGTCCTCATGCATGGAGGAGTCCTTTTCTGTTTGTGTATCTAGACGCATTAAAAGCCTTTGGAGCAGTTCTTGGCATTCCAATGCACCAACCATCACAGTCAAACTTGCTCTACCCTTCCAGCATCCAATGGCTACAGTAGACTCGTCCACTTGGAGGGTCCCTGTACCAGCTCTGCTTCCTGCGAAGAAAGAAGAAGGTCAAATAGAGTCTGGCTGATTGGCATTTACTCTTTGATCATGCCGGTGCATACCTTCACCCAGAACTATCACGCAACAGCCCGGCATTAGGTTTGCAGCATTTTCTCCGAACTTGGCATCCACAAAATCTGCAAATTTTACAGCTCTATACTGCAGAAGATGCTTGAAATCTATCGCAGATGCACATAGAATCTGTTTGGAGATGTGAGGGAGAATAAGGGGCAATCCTTCAGAAGTGATCCGGAAAGAACATTGTGCAGACCTTCCTTCACATGAAGTTTGTCTTTCCTGTATGATGATGACATTGGCAAGCTTTTTCACTTATTCACAAGAGAGCTAATCAAATAACTCATTTGTCACATACAGTTGAGGGCAGGCCACTGATTGTTTACAAGTAATTAGTTTTTTATAAAAATTCAAACAAACTATCAAGGCTTTATATCACAGCAATCCCATATCAATTATCACGGCAAAAAGAAATCTCACACCCCAGTTGTTTACCATGATTCATATCCCACAAAATATTCTAAACTGAGTCAGGAAAAACAGAAATAGGAATCTTAACACTAACAAGTCATGCTACTATTTTAATATTTGTGTTTTTATACACTATAATTTTGTCAATGTAACTCAGTTTGACTAAATTTATTTATATAAATAGATGGTAACCTTTACCCACACAAGTTTCAACCTGATCTGTGTCCTCAAATGACACTGTTTTCACTACTGCATAGGGAATTATTTAAAAGGATTTTGGTTCTCTGAAAAGAGAAAGTAAAGAGAAAAGAGAAAGTTTCCATCTTTTAGTTGAACTAAATTATCTACAACATATATCTACGGTAAATAAATTACTACGTTCCCACTTTATACATGTTCTCACTTTATTGAAAATAATAAGCATATGTTATAAATAAATCAACTTAAAAATTACAATAATAACACAAACATTTATAATTGAGATGATAATATACTTACAAAAACCTTCAGGCCAACAGAAGTTATTTTAAGTTGCTGCCCCACTGAGAAGTTCAACTCCAGAACATCTTTGACTGACTTGGATATATAGTAAATTCTTTTCACGTGACTTGTATCACTGTTTCTTGTTACAAGGTGACCATTAAATGGAAATTGATCATCAATGCCATAAAATGCCTTTATGCTGTCAATAACTCCTTCATCTTTGAAGAAGACAACAGGATCAATGCCTCTCCATTTTCCTTGAAACTGTAGCTTCCTTTTGCCTGGAGTATTCTTTGTTATGATTTCTACACTGCAGGGTTCTTGGGCTTCCTTGAAATCCGCTTCTTCACATGCAACAGAATTAACCTTCAAATCTGTTTCATTAGGTTCATTTTCATCTATATTAGCCTCTGAAATTCCTTCAGGTATACTTTCCAATGGATTAACATGCAGTTCGTGTGAATCCTCATTGCCCTGGTTTGCTGTGTCAACCTGTTTCCCAACTTCTTTTCTAGGTTTTACCTGGATTGCTGCAAAAAGGGACAACAATCACAAACCTATTATGGCAAGAAAAGGCATAGACTGGACACAAAATATGTTAGCATTTAAAAGAGGCTGCTTGAAGGAAGAGTTATTCCCAATATCCACTAGAATTCCTTGACTCTGTTAGTCAGGATTTGAGAGAGAAAAACAACTAAAATCATAAAAGAAATTACCAGGAAGAGCAGAAACTTTCTGCAGAACAGCAATAAAGAAGGCCCCAGTGTTCTGATCATGAGGCACAAACCTCATGCACCGCTCTAGTGGGAAATCAGAATCTTCCTCAGTAAATTCGAGCATAGCAGGGTTCTCCATTGCTTGGATATCATCTTCACTATGTCCCTTAACATCATCAGTATTAATATCACCTTCAATGATGACATTAGAATTACTATCACCAACATCCTGATAGCTTCCGCCATTTGGAAACATGCTGGGAAGAACTACATTTCTACGAAGCTTGGGAACGTCTTTGCTGGAGATGAACCACTTGCCTCTGTCACATACCTGCACATCCAAACCATCTTCAGACGCATGTCAATGCACACAACAGCATAACAACCTTAAACCCTTCTATTCTAGAGTACTGCATTCAATTAACTACACAATAATCACACATCTTCTGTTAGAAATGCAAGTTTTATTTGGGTATACATAATATTTTTCTATTCAGAAAGTTTGAAATTTAATGTTTTACCAGGAATGTGAACTTGGGTACAAGTTGACTGACATCCCAGTAATCAATTACAAGGAATTAACAACTAAAACACAACTAAAAAATGAGCCAACCACAAGAATGACAGGCCATGTGACACAATAAAATTGAAATAATTAATTCATTATAATAAGTAATGAAGACATTTTCTCCTTCTAAGCCCCAGAAAGAAGAGTCATGCATGCTCGAATTTGCCATGTATAAGCCAATCAAAACATCCATTGGTAGTCATTACACGTTTTATCTTCAAACTTTAAAACACAAGGCAACAAATAGTCACAGAAAAAACAAACCTTCCATCTCTTGAGACCTGGTCGACGAGTGAGTTGGGAAAGTTCACTAGAGACATCTACAAGTTCGATGGACCCTCCACACCTTCGCAAAACCTGCAATTGGTACGTAAGGGAAAATACTTAAGTGCTACAAACAATGTTAATATATTCTAGTAGGTGCCAAGACCAAAGCATTGAACATGATTTTTTTTTTAATAAGGAAAAACTCCAACTATTTTTTCAAATAAAAAGAAGAACTATTAATGTTGAATAAACAAAAAGTAAATTCTTATATTGTGGACAAATTATTATAAAGTGGGGACATCTCAGATGGAGTTTTTCCTTCATAACCACAAGCTACAAAAGCAACCACAGAAGGATTTGTAGTAATACCAAAGAGTGGATGCGATAGAACTATTGATAGTTAGCCCCAGTTAGCTTCCATTAATTAAATTACACGTTTCTATCAAATACTTCTTTGAAATCAAGGCTATATTCGTATTTCTTCTAAAAAATAAATATCCATTGAATATATAAGATAGCAACCAATTGATCCCTGATAAAGGAGTGACGTATCAATGAAGGAACAAATTATACATATAAAAGCATAAAGTATCTACTTCATCGTATGAAAATAAAACACTTCAATAGAAATGCCCATAACTGGACAAGCTAGATAGCATAGCTGGCAAGAAATATAATTTCAGAGCTTTCAGAGCTGATTACCTCTGCCACAACCGCTTCATTCTCGATAGGATTCATTGAGCAGGTTGAATAAATCATCCTTCCACCAACTTTAAGTAAAGATACACCTAATAACGTTAATAGAGTGATTAAGTTTGCCAACATCGTTTTGGTAGCGAATTCTTATTCACCCTATACTCATCTGTATCTATAATAATAATAGCAGTAGTTTGATCCAAGTACCATACGGAAAAAAAAAAAAATTGAACCAGAGGAACAAGAGACCGTCAGTTCAAACTAAAACTAAAAATGCACAGAAATAAATTGTTTGTATAAAGAAAAAGAATGCTTGTCAACTTCAATAGTCAATAGAACTTCTCTACTAAATCAACCATGAATGTAACTTCAATTTAACTATAGGGATTGTGATTGAGAAAAATGTACCTCGCATTGCAATTAGAACTTGTAGGTTATGAAGGCCATTTCCAGTCCCTGTGTTCCTTTATACAAGAAAAATCAGTCTTAAGCCAAGAAATAGCATATGGTGGTTGAAGAAAAAGAAGGAAGAAGAATGCATACAGGAAAGGAACAAAATTACCATTTCCTCCAGAGATCAGGGGCCTTACGTAGGGTACCATCTCCACTGCATGGGACATCACACAGAACCCGATCAAATAATAACTGGCCTTCTTGATCTAGCTCCATTTTATCATAATGTTTTTCTAAGAGACATCCTGGGAAGTGTTGAGCTTCATGATTGGTGACAATCAGGTTAGCTGTGCACATCCGTTTGGTTTGGTGAATGAGAAGATTACATCTTTGGATATCTAGATCATTTGCTATAACCTGATTATTAAGCATAGACTAATTAATAAAGCACATGAATCCTGATAAGGACAGACCTTATTTGCTAGACTGTTTTGTCTAGGAAACAAATAAAATAACATTATGCACACAGACACAAACCATTCCATCGGGCAGAGATCCTACTTTAGTTGAATGGTGTAAAATCTCAAGCAATTGAAATGTTTTTGAACCTGGTGCTGCACACACTGAATAAAAGCAATCAAATAGAAAAATAGTTAGAAGTACTAAAATATGCATTGCAAACAAACAAAATAGCACAAAAAAATGGGAAAAGTGACAAAATCCACTTCAGTACAGCACAAGTTACTTACTATCAAGTACAAAATGATTTGAATGTACATCCAAAAACAGGGGAGGTACCTGTGTAGCAAATAAACATTTGTGTCCACTAGTTAAATTTTTGAAATGTAAGATCATAAAGTAAAATACATGCACTAAATCATCCAGCTATCTAGAACAGGAGCTAGTCCTTTTTTACGATCATGAATAATGATAGACAAAACGTAAACTGGCCCACCATGCTGACAGCTTCCTGTCTTGTAATATTTCCAATTTCATTTTCTATCTTTAAGAATTCATGAAACCTGAGAGATTCACATAATAGGGAGCAGGAATTGACATATTAGTTATAAGCACTAACTTATGCATAATTTATTTGAATTAACTAAACAATACATTCTGATATAAGGCATAAATCATAACTAAATGCAACCAACCAGTCATGTGAAAGTCATAAATAAGCATGGTCATATAACTAAACATCAAGTCATAATCATACTATATCAATATGAACTTTTGGCTGTTGCGCTGTTAATTAGAACTACATATCTAGTTCCAAACTAATATAGGTTCAATTCACACCACTCATGTACAAAACTTACTAACCTCCCGAGTGTTTGGTTTTTCCTGAGCTGCTTACGCGAAAAATTCGAATGCCAAGCAAGATTATCAGGATACCATGGCAAAGGTAAAATAGCCTCTGTATCATCCCCTTCCACAACCTACATATAACAATTCAGGACCATAAGAAAAAGAGTCAAAGACTTTAAACATGAAAAATCGACAGTAGCAGCATAATTAAACAAAATTGCTGCCGGTGACATACCTCAGCCTGAAGAGAGTGCACAAAATCATTCTCTAGTTGGGACCGAATATCCGCGCAAAACCGGCTACTGGAATCACCGAATAAAAAGACACAATAAACTTAAGCAAGCATCAACGTAACTTGGAACTGAAATAAACGAGTCTAGATTCAAACTGAAACGGATTTGACTATCTTTACTACGCACGTGCAATTATTTTATACTTTGAAATGCTGTTACAGATAGATGATTATTTTCAAAATCAGTTGAACTCAGTCACTGGACAGAAGGTGAAAATCCAAAAGAAGTTTAAATAGAAATAAATAAATGAATACGTGGAATTGATCCTGAATGCTGCAGGCAAAGGAGTTCGGAGAAGTTGCTCGAATTCATCCCATTCTTGCGATGACACGATTCCCTGCTCCTGCAAAAGAAAGAACAGAATCAAAGAAATGAGAGAATGAGAGAGGAGTTACGGTATGTTACTTAGCGAAGCATTGGTTAGGTTGGTTTACCTTGTAATAGTGATCGAAAGCGAGGTTCTGAGTAGCGAAGCGGTCGGAGAAAGGAAAAGGATCTGAATCTGATCTAGGACGTTTGGAGTTCCACACATTTTCTCTGCTCTCTTGGAAATGCTTTCTTTGAGTGCGACTCTTCTTCCCTCCCTTTCCTCTCCCCATGCTGTTGCACTTGCAGTTTCAGTTTCAGTTTCAGTTTGGGGGCACACGGTAGTGGTAGTCCATTATTCATCCCGGGTCAATTAGCGGTTAAACGCAATGGGCTTGGGCCTTTTTATATAGTCTAAAACTTAATGTTTAAAAAAAATAATTTTTATATTTCAAAATTCAAAAATAAAAAATAGTTTTCGAATTAAATAATTCAAAAATTAAAAACAACTCTGTAAGTTAAAAAAAAATCAAGTTATGCAGTTTAGGAACTACTTTTTATTTTTAAATTGTATTTGAAAGTTATTTTTTAATTCTAAAGGACTAAAAATATGGATTTGCGGGAAGAATTTGCCCAATTTCTTAGTTTTGGAGAACCACTTCAATAATTATTATTTTAGAACCTTTGGTGCTTTCTTGTTATAAAACTTGAAATAATAAGGGTTCAATACAATCTAAACTAGTTTTTCAATATATTCATATGTGGTAGAGATATTATTATGTATCATATTATCTTTTTAACTTTTATAAATACAATGAAAAGTGATTCTATAAAATCATCTTGTTATGATTATGAGTGTGTAGCTGGTGTAATTTTTATTATTTTTAATTAACTACTATTTAACCCTTGTTTCTTGTATTCTCTCTTACAGATATACAAGTTCTTTTATTTTATACTGACACATTTTTTTTTTCTCTTCTTTCTTGTATGGTTTCTTTTGAGAAGTATACAAGTATCTCTTCACTTTCTTTTGTGACATTAATATCCTTATAACTTTTGAAGTTGTCTCCCAACTTAAAGCATGTGGCAAATAATTTATTGGTGGTTTTGTTGCACAAAGAAAATTGAGAAAACTTTTGAGAAGAGAAGGAAAAAGAAAACCGATAACAATACAAGGAAAAATAAAAATTCCATTCCTTACATGTCTTAATATTAATATTGTTAACTTTATTTTCTTAAAATTGTACTGACAATATTTAAGAAGAAGGCTCTTAAAAAATGTGAGAATAATATAATCTGAAGAAAATTGATATATTTTTTTTGTATTTTTAATTAAACGAGTAAAGTGTCACAAAATTACAACAGGAAGTAATTATTCATGTTTATATAATAAAAAATCAGGATGTAATAATAATAAACAGTAGTAAGAAACAGTGATATATATATATATATATATATATATATATATATATATATATATATATATATATATAAAAAAAAAAATTGTTAAAATTGAAAATCACTCGGGGTGAAAATTAAAAACAATCCTACTGAAAATTGATCCGGACTAGACATTGATATCTACATATATTTCACAAATGATCAAAAAATATACTCATAATAAGTACAAATAGCCTTTTCCAGAACTTCAGAACACTCTGGTTTCAGTTTTGGTAGATAAAGATAGAGGGTTAAACTATGTTTATTCATTAGTTATATCACATAATTCTGAGTCAACAAACACCTATACTATTATTGTTACTGTTATTTTAATTCTGTCTTCTACTATGACATCATATCAGTCATACTCTTACATGAAACTTTTTTGATCTGCATCAATCTATAATTCATAACCTGGGAACCTAGAGTTCTGGGGTTGAAGCAGATCAAACAAGAGGCACGCCGTTCCAGCAAGACCTTGGAAGAGTGAATAGCCATTGGCAGGAGCAAGAGATTTTGCATTGTCATACAAGCAAGAAGCGAATGATTTTGCTCTCTCTTCGTAAATACTCTCTTTAGTGAGTCGATATAGGGAAAGGAAGGCATAGGCATTTCCAGATACCCCATCTGCAAGTCCCATTTTCTTCACCAATCCACTTTTCCACACAACTTCCCCTGCTTCTATCGCTGCATCTCGAAGTTCTCTGTCATTAGGAAACACCTACAAATACAAATCGGTGAAATTACAGACAAAATTTTACCGACAAATTTTGATGTCATATTACGACAATGTAAGATATGTAAGAAAACCGAAGAGGAAAGAAAAGGTTTGTGTCTTACTTGTGCTGCTTTGCAGAAAGTGATGGCCATGCCAGTTGCACCATGACTCCATTGAACTAGCTTATCCCTAGGATTCCCTTCACTGGAGGGGTAGTTTCCACTGTGAGGGAAACGCTTACTCATGAGGTACCTTAAAGTTCCTTTGACATCCTCAGCATCCTCACTGGGAAGAGGAAAATGAAGCAGCACATGAAGGATACCAGCAAGACCATTTGCTGCACCAAGGTACCTTGTTCCATGCCATCTATACATCAATGGACACTCTTTAATATCAGATGCTCCTGCTCTACCACCAGCCAACACTGCATCAATGATCGGTACAAGAATGTCCTTTGGCACTGCTTCTTCTCCTAAGTGCTTGTTTAGGAATAGTGCACCCCATAAGAATCCAGCACGTCCATACATAAGATCATATGACATTCCGAAACCACCTTCCTCTGGTCCTACTGGTAGGGCTTTCTCTTTTGCCACCTATGCATTAATCCCATCATAGTAATAAAAAAAAAAAAACATGTTCGAAAAAATAAAATCATAGTGTAGATCTTTTTCAAGTGTAGATCTTCTTGTCTGATACAAAGATTCCAACAGATATGGAAGCACTATAAGTGAAGAATATGAACCACGAATCACTTCATGAAGTGTACAAACAAACAAATTCGCCAAAAAAAAGATATACGTGGTGTGCCAACGTTGTCCTTGAAGAACAGAGACAAAATAATTCAGACATAAATGAATTTGGTGCATTTTCATTTTCATGATTTTACCTCAATGAACAGAGCCAAAAACAAGTCACGCTTTCTCAGGTCCTCCATGTAATTGGCAACGACGGCACCAAGCGCATAAACGCCTCCACTACCGCATAAAAAAGTCACGTGTCTGTTGCTTTAGAAAAGAATACCAAAAATGTCAACATAAGAAGACCCACTGTTGTTACCATGTACCTTGAAAAAGGGTTAATTATCATGTGTTTTTTAAGAAAAAAAAAATAGGACTGAGTCGAACAAAGTAATGCTATGAATTAATTTATATAACTAAACAAATATTATAGGAGACTCATCACATAACTTGCAAGAAATCCTAGTAGCACACCTCTTTGAAGGAAAAAATTTTATTAAAAGTTGAAAATTTCACATTTGTTTGTTTTATAACTCTTTCTAGTTTTATAAGTTTTAATTAAATTACTGGAGTGGGTGTTACAGTACTTAAAACATTGAAAAGTGCAGTTAGAATCTCCAGTGTGGCATTCGGTCACCCATATATATTCTCATATCTTATTGAATTACCACAATCGAATCTCCTGAAATTGCCTGAAACTAACGCCAAACTTGATATCTTTTATAATATCAAATCAAATCATGAAACTACAACCATCCATGGCCTACCCACGTCGAAAAAAGAATCAAACTTTCCACCCAACCAAAATTCCATGCATTATTTTACATCTTCATTTTGCTATTATTTAACTATAGTTAATCATACTTTGTTATCCCAACATGTATTCTAATTCTAAAATCTAAATCGCACCACCAATATTTGTTATTTTGATTAAAAGTTACACGCCCTAAACATTATTTTCCAAAAAGTATACAATGCTTAATTTGTTGGAAATGTCTTAAGAAATGACGAGGGGAAATGCTAATGCTTTTTTTTTTTTATTGATTAGTTGAAGCATATTATCATAAAAGAAAACAGTACGGGTAACCATTAAAAGAATTCAATAAAATTTTAATTGACTTAGTATAAGAAATAATGGGTTACAATTAGTTAGTCGGTCATGAAATAGTTTTTTCAACAAAAGGATAATTAATGCCGTAAAAAAGACACATTTCAAACTTCTTAATAAAAAAACATATCGAAAAATTAAGGAAACCTAGCATGGAAGATACCTGAGCGAGGCACGTGCAGCGGTGACACACGTGTCAACGATATCTCTGCATAACAGCAAGTCGTTCCGGCAACCGGTAACCTGGTACGACCGCAAACAAGTGAAGGCAGTGCCCAAGAGTCCCGAATACACCGTCGGATCAACAACCTGGTCTCTCCGGTTCCAAGTTTCCTCCACAACCTGTTCGTACCCATATTTTCACTTCTTTTAAGGTTCACGCTCCACTGTAACAACGTCTAGATCATTCTATATAAGCAGAAAGTGAAAAATAGAAAGGAACCTTGTCCTTGAGGGAAGTTGCTGCTCTCAAGAATGTTTCATAGGGAAGTGAAAGGTTTTCAGCCGTCAGATTCATGCTTTCGGTATTCAAATCAGAGGGCTCGGGTTTGGGTTTGGCCTTTTCGCTTCCACCTTCGACTACTGAGAACGTCATTGTCTAGAAACTGAACCCAAAAATGAAAGAGTGAAGTGGTGTTAAGTGTGAGCAAGTTACACGAGAATATATAAATACAACACAGTGGAGGCACCAAAACATGATCCTATTTATTATCGCTTGTTGCTTCTGTTCAGACATATTCCTGGGGCTTAAGGTTAGGTGCATAACGTGTCGAGCAGAAGTTCAATGCGGTGGCGGTGTATGGAGATACGGTACACCCGCTGGCCACGTTTGCAGCTTTTGTCGTTAAGGATCTAGCTAGAAACTGTAAAGAACATGCGAATCACATGCTGTTCTGGATAAGATATTTTCCTCCTGTGTGGGCCTCAAAATGTTCAGAAACCGTGTCCGTGTCCCATTGATATGTTTAATTTGTATTTGAATATTACAATTTGAAACCCTCAAATTGGTAACAAAACCCACCACAAATTTGGTCCGTTTTTCCCATGGTATATTGTATTCTATGTCCTTTATAGATTAGGTGGACCATGAAAATCTCAACGAGATTAATACCAGATTAATGTCTAATCAAGGTGTAAAGCATCACAAGTTTGAATAAACATGAGGAAAAACTGATTAATATAACTTGTACAGTGTTTCAGAATATTTTAATTAAAAAATTCCCGCCGTTTAATTTTACAATAGTAATATTCTCTCAACACACTTGTCCTACCTAATCCTTATGAATGCCGAATTAAATATAAGAAAACTATCCTACTTTTTCTTTTAATTTCACTTTACTTTTATTTGAAACGAGTCTCAAGGTGATGAAAAAATACAAGAATTATAAAGTATATACATATAATCTAATTTTAGTATTTTTTTTCTCATGTGTATGTAGTGATAACATTCTTATATGGGTTGTTATATTTTTATAAGATATATCATCCTTATTTATTATTAGTGAGCTTGTGTGATTTCTTTATGAAAATAAAAACTAATAAAGTTATTATTATAATTGTAAAATTAATATAAATAAATTCTATAATTTTATTGCAATTTCTTTTATCTATTTTCTACGTAATATTTTGATTTAAAAAAGTGGTTAAGTTTAAAAACCGGTCAAATAAAAAAAAACAGTTAAATTTAAAGAAACGATCATTTAAATGGTATAATTGATAAAATAATTATTTTCATATTTAAAAATTTTATTTAAGAGGTAAATTAGAAATTAAATATGAAAATTTTATTTATATGGGTATATAGGTTATAAAATTAAATAAAAAATAACAATTAAATCGAGAAAAAAGAGTTAAATTTTAAAAAAAGTCATTTCAAGAATAAAATTGATAAATAAATTATTTTATAATTTAATTTTTATTTATTACAATGTAAAATTAGAAACAAATGTAAACACTAACAAAGAAACTTATTTTATATATAGGTACATATAGATGGTATCAATTTTATAGTTGATTTTAATAGTTTGTGAATTTTATCTCAATAACTCATAAGTTTTTCAAAATTTTAGTTATAAATACAAGGGTCGAGTAGATTTTATTCATTGGAATTTGTCCCTCTATTCGAAATGTACTATATTTTTTTTCGTGTCAAATATTTTTACGCTATTTGAGTTATTTAAATTAGTATTTGAATTATTTACACTAAATACATCATTACCTTAACTTAAATTAGAAAAACACATTTAACACATAAAAAAATTTAATATAATTAAATTAAAATAACAATATTTATTTATTTTTTAAAATTAAAATTAAAAATATGTCAAAATTTCAAATGAAACGAATTTTAGTTTCATATTAAATTCACGTACTAAAATCATATTTTACCCTAAATATAATAACAACAATATTGAAGTAACAATATTTAACATGTTTATGTTAATTTCGTAATTTAAAAAGTATTAAAAATTATGATGCTAGTTTCCATCGATTTTATATTATCATGTATAATAATTTTGTCAGACTTTATGAAATCTAGTGGTACATCTTAAAGAAAAAACTGAATTCTTAAAAACACTTTTCTTTTTTAATTTCATCAAAAAATCAAGTATTTTTTAATTCAATCAGGTGAATTAAATTAAAAAAAAAAAACCTGAAGTTTGTTTTACTCTTTGTAATGCTAAAAGTTTAAAAATAATGCCCTAAGCAACAGAAATAGATAATTAATATGATTGAGCACATCATAATCCTGAATTATAAAACATTTTTTTTAATCTCCATTGAATTTTTAATAACGGTGCTGTTATTTAACCAAAAACAAGATGGAATAAAATAAAAGTGGTCCCTAATTTTTTTTTTCAAAGTTATCTGTCTACTTTTTTCTTTTTTCAAGGTTTTCATTAAACCTCAGAGAAAATGCGAAGAAAAGGTCTTTGCTTGCCGGATTTATGAATTTGCCACAATATAACGTAATAAGCTGTCGCGGTGTTTTATTTTTTCCACGTTAATTATTACTTTTTATATTTTTCTCCGTAGAAAAAATTGTCAAATCAACAAAAAAAAAAAAAACCTCGGATATATGATAAACAAAACTAATATGTTATTTATATAATACTCGAAAAAACCGAACCCCAAAACCAAAATTAACTTTCCTTACATATTTTAAGTGTGAAAAAAAAAACATTATACAACTTTTGTAAATGGAATATTTATTCACTGGGTTGGGAAAGAAAAGAAAATAGCAAAAGATAAAAAAAAAAAATAGTGAGTAACTAATAAAATTTATTAAAGTTAGTTTCTATAAGGTGACATTCCATATGACATCTGTATTTAATTAAAAAATATATCTTGAAAATCATTTCTCTTGAAAATTATTTTAAAAGATTTATAAATAAATATATAATATACTTTATTCATTATTATTTTCAATGACTTCTTTTAGATAGTAAAAATAACTTTAAACAACTCTAAGAATATTTTATTTTTTTCTCTAAACTATTTGAAATAGTAAATTCCTGCCAATTACAGTTTGAATTACACATAAATTTCTTCAAACATCAAGAAAAAACCACTAAACATAAATTTGTATATTAACCTTGTATCTAAATGATATGAAACTTTTACATTTTACATTATTCTCTAAATTATATGTAACATTTCACATACAATCACTCTTTACATCACGAAAAGAAAAAAAAAATTCTTCACATATGAAACAAAAACTTGATCTAAAAAATTTCAAATTTTAGAAATGATCTAGAAAAAAGTTTTGAATCAAAACATCGTTAACATTACAATCTAATTAATACAACAATTGATACTTACAGAGATCGAATGTTACGTCTGTAAATGTTCTTCATTGGATGGATCCTTTCGATGATTATGGTAACTTCTTCTTCGTATAAGGTCACCGAATCTCCTTAGTAAAGCTCTTCGTTTTCTTGAGTTCCTATCACCCTCGGGATCATCAAAATGAGATTCATCAAGATGATCAAAATCATCAGGGATTTCCATGTCTTGTCGTGATTCTGAATCCGATGAATCCACTTCATCAAATATTGAACCCTTTAATGTGTCATCATCAGCATCCTTATCCTTAGTATCTTTAACGTCCTTATTCACCTCTTCGTTTCCCGTTTTGCTCTGTTGTTGTTGCTTATGGCTATGTGGTGTTATCATCTCCTTCAAATTAAGGCTAAAAGTTTTGTTCAGACTCCTAGGTTCTTTGTGTTCCCTTTGATCCATTGAGTAATTGCCATGTGTCCTTGTTCTTCTTCCTTCCTTGATATTACTACTCTCCTCTTTGCCACTTTCTTTCACCGGTGGTTTCTCAGTGTCCTCATTTTTGAACTCCTTTATCGATGATTCCGATAGCATGCGTTTCAACTCTTTGATATTCTCAAACGACGCCACTTCATGGATTTTCAACATCTCGTTCTCATGGACAAGTAAGTTAAGACTGTCTTGTAACCTAGCATTTTCAGCCTTCGCAATCTCTGCACCTTCTTTTGCAACATTAGCTTCATTCAAGGCTTGTTTAAGAATATCGCGTAACTTCTGATTTTCTTCCTTTGAAACTCTTACCTTATTCTCTGCCTCTTTCAGAGCTTCAAGCGCATCATTGCACTCTTGCTTTGCAATTAACCTTTCCTCTTCGGCTCTTCTAATGCAATTCACAAGCTCAACCTCTTTCTCATTCCACGCTATAAGAGACTCTTCCGCTTCCGATCTCAACCTCTCAACCGTGTTCTTGTTCTTATCGGCTTCTTTCCTCGTTGCTTCAAGAATCTCCTTGTACCTTTCTTCTGTGGTTTTTAACATCACTTTCCAACGCTCAACTTCCTCTTTTGAATGCTCTAGTTCTAGTTGGCTTAGGGTTAGTTTTGCTTTCACCTGGTTCGCTTCTGTTGCCACTTCTTTCAATGCGAATGCCAAATCATCCATCGCCTTCTTACTATTCTCTTCTGCTTCAGTTGCTAACTTCAGTTCAGATTTAAGTATGCTTAGTTCTTCAAGCATGGTTTTAACCTTCTCAGAAACTTCCCCACCATTGCACCTCACCTCTTTTATTTCAGTTTCAATTTCCTTCCCCTCTCCACTTTTCTTCGATGGAAAGTCATTTTCTGTGTCTACAAAATCAAACCAAAAACATTCAATAACACAAATAAACAACACAAAAAACAAAGGTGGGAGTCATCAAAATATTACTAATAGAATAGATGGTACCAATCTTAATCAAAATTGAAAAGGAGGATCAGAGAGATTAAAGCATTACCATGATTTTTAGAGAGTTGATCGGCACTTGTTTCAGCTGCCAACCATTTTTCTTCAAGAGAAGCTATCTCAAGCTTTGATTCTTCAAGCAGAATCTTGTTCTGTTCCAATTGTTTGGTTTGCATTACTAATGTGTCAAACAAATTGGCTTCTGACTCCTTTGTCTTGTCTAGTTCAATCTCCAGCTCTTGAATTCTCCTTTTATAATTAGATAACAAGGTCGTTGCATTATCCTCGGAAGATCTAAGATTATCCATCTCATTCCTCATGTTGTCCAATAACACATCTTTCTCTGACAATTTGTTGTTCGATTCTTTAACACTTAATCTCTTGTTGGCTAATGTTTCATCCACCATCGCCTTATTTTCCTCGGCAATCCTTTTCATTTGTCTTGGGTCATTTAATGCTTGAACTCTCTCTCGTTCGAGTGTTCTCATTTGCTCCCCTATTTGCTTCATTTTCTTATCATATTTCTTCATGAAATCTTGTTCTATCATCTTCCCTTGCCAATTTATTGATCACCAACTATCCTTTTCAAAAACAATTAACATATTTAGAACAAATCAAAACAACAGTTATCATACGTGTGTCGTAATGTATAGTAAAAGAAAAAAAAAAAATTCAACAATCATCGACTTCAATAAAATAACAAAAAAGAAAAAAGAAACAGGTATAAATAGTTACAGAAATAATTCTAATTTGAAGACTGGCTTTAATTGGTGTTGTTCCCGATTCCAAAATGAATTTAGTGCATGAAACACAGTTTGAGAGGCTTGGAAAATATCCTTTATCAACAATGGACGGAAAATGGTGAATGTAAATAGGAAGTGTAGGATTTCACAAGTGAATATGTTTGATTGTAGATAATTGTGCATTAAGAAATGTTCTATTATTAGAGAGTGAAAAAAATAATACGGAAAGATAGTAAGAAAAGAACGTAAAAAGGGCTTTACCATGAACCTTAAAATTGATAAATAATAATGTGTTTCGTGTTGTATGGTACAAATGAAGATGAGAAAAGCATTGGAATTGAATAAAGTCTTCACGTAATTTTCGTTTAACTAATCAATCTCTTCGTACTTAAGAATGGTAGGAAATCATAATTAAACTAACTTTGTAATTTTTTTTAATTAATTGAAATTATCTTTATAAAAAAGTTAATTACAAAATTATAATTTTATCGTTTCACAATACATAGATATCACTATGATGTGAACCAGTTAACTTAATCGATTAGGATTCTTATCCATCTTTATAGTTAAATGGTTGGGAAAAAAAAATCACATCGATGTAGCAATTTTGGAACGTGTAGTCAAGTTCAAATAAGATATATCTACAAATAATAGTATTAGTATAAATTGTTAACAGTAACTTTTTATTAAAGTATGCATAGATTAATTAAAATTATCTAAAAGCTTAGCAATTCTGCCACAACATTCTGAAAATGCATTACATGCTTTATATAAGAATTCGAATCGAATGAAAGTCATGTTATCAGGTACAAAAAGCAATACAACTCCATCCTTGTAGCTCAAAGAGGTAGTAAAAATGTAAAGTAATATTCTTATAAGTAATGTCACCTACTATGTTTTTCTATTTACTTTTTTTTTTTCAATTAAGAAAAGAAAAATCATATAGGTATAATGTGTATCAGTTTATCTTTCCCTCTTAAATAAATTATTGTATAAATAAAGATTATCATATTATAATCTCAAACAAAACTAAAATTTAATAGTTTCTTTCAGGAAACTACATTAACAGTCTTTTACATTTGACATTTAAGTCAATTTCTTTATTATAGACTCAAACTTATCCAGAATCATAACTTTTAAATATTTTATATCGAATTTATGACAAACGTTGTTCTACATTGAGCATTTTTGTAAGCATGTATCAAAGTGAAGATAAATAGATACACACCTCTACAACATACAAAAAACCAAAAGCTTACGTTCGTCTGTAACTACAGTTCTCGTATAATCTTAGATAGGAATTTTGTAATATTTTTCATGCTATGAAATTACACCTTTATAAAAGGTCATTTATGCTATATCCACTCAACTAGAATTTTACATTCGGTTCATAAATCAAGTAACAATTTGTTGTACAAGTTTTTGTCTATATTATACACTTTATTGTAACCCTTTTAAGAATAGCGGTATTCTTTAACAATTTATTGAAGAAAAATTAGATATACTCTAAGAATATAGATAAACTAGTATAAATATCTTATGTCTTAATTAGGTTGCATGTCGTTAGACAAACTAATGTTGAGTAAAAAATCTCAAAATACTATTCCACATCCTTTCTAAAATACTTATGTTTTTTAAGTCATGATAAATTTCAGCAAATTGTTTTTTTTTTTTCAACAGCAATGATGATTTTGGTTAAGGCCAAGATAGCATCATTTTGTAATGTTTAAGGCGATGAAAATAATGAATTCATTTGGGTGTTTTAGGTTGTCTCAAGTTGGGTATGAATAACTTATGCAAGTTATAAAGTTGGCTCGAGGAAGTGGACATAGAAACATGTTAAATAGGATTTACTATACCTATTGTTTAAATACAAGAAAACATGTTCAGAATTTGGATCTAGAAAAGTTGATGTTGAGATTGTTACTCCCAAATGTGGATTTCAATCAAATATATGATTTTTCCATCAACCATAAAAGTTGACAAACAATAGTATATGGCCTTTTGGGGATGAAAGTTCTTGTAGAACAGAGCATAGCATGTATGTACCAGTGCAGCCAAATCAAATTTAAACGATATATTAGATTGGTTCTGATTTAAATGTTTTCTCTTATTCTCAATCTACCTTAACCCACGTCTAATCAAATTAAATTCATAATCAATTACTAGTTTTGAATTACATCTATGAAACTAATCTTTAACCAAATTTCATTACTAGTTTTGAAGTACTTCCGTAGAAGTTGTAATTTCAATTTTATATGTATTTTTTAAAATAACAATTTCCGAAAATTTACTATGTTAATTCAATATTGAAATACTTTTAAACTACACATCAGTAAGAAAAATCAATTTGACATAATTTTGAAGAAAACTGATAAAAACCCTAATAAAAGTACAATCCAGTAGATACAAACGGGATGCAGTAGAACTAATCATAAGGCATTACTGAATATTTTAAACCAAGGCAACTTTTTGACTGACATCACGGCTTTCATTATTCATTATACGGAAACATGCTGATTTTACCAAATATTGCCTTAAATACTTGCAGTGAATATAATTCATCTAGCAGTACGACCATGTAAAACATTGTTAACTTTAAGAACGAAAGATCAGGCCTTATGACCCGCCTAAGATAGACTTATGATGGTTTATAACTTCATCCCAAGAACAAATATATAAGTAAACTGAATTTGTTCCTAGAATCTAACGACTCAGTTCTGTTCTTAGTCGGTTTTTAAATCAGAGAATTCCTTCTGCGAAGCAATGAATCCAAATTGCAATATTCAATCGTGAAGAAAGTAAGGTGATTAATGATAATAAGCACAAGACATAGATAAAATTCCAAGCATAATCCCACAAAGACAGAAAACTTAGAACTTAAAAACCAGATTAGAAGGCAACTGAAGGTTGTCCAATACAATTACCACATGGCTGCACAATCCCGTGAAAACAAAACAAAGACAGACCCATGTCCAAAATTCAATTACAAGCCATTTCCATAAAGACAGTAGTCACCACCTTTAGAAGTATTTGCCTATTTCACAATTAATGACACTACGAGTAAACACCTACTCCCTAACAAGCTACCCTCAGAAGAAAAAAAAAACGAAATTTGAATGACAAGACACCATCTGCAGCCACTCCCTTTCACAACTACAAACCTACCACATCAGGCACGCTCGCCACGAATTCTTCTTGCCAGCTGAATGTCTTTGGGCATAATTGTTACACGCTTAGCATGAATGGCACAAAGGTTAGTGTCCTCGAAGAGTCCAACAAGGTATGCCTCAGCGGCTTCTTGCAGTGCAAGCACTGCGTGACTCTGGAAACGCAGATCCGTCTGCAAACACAGCGTATTTCTTTTTTAAACGACAACCTTTCAACTTAGAAATTTAAACTTAGATTAGGAAGAAAAAAAAGGTAATAAAAGCATTAAAAAGCACAGGTTCCGAGCATAAAAGCATGTCTGTAAGATAGAGATAGAAAAAAAAACAATTTCCCATACAAGCAAGCTACAAGAAGTAAATTACGAATAAAGTAAACAATTTTATTGTTTAAGAAGAATCTTTTTTTCATAGTTGCTCGTTTTCTTCAAGAAAATAATCCCAGAAAAATTTCATCTAGACAGAACACAGATAGCAATTACGACCCATCAATACCTTGAAGTCCTGAGCGATTTCACGAACCAACCTCTGGAAGGGGAGTTTCCTGATCAGAAGCTCGGTACTCTTCTGGTATTTCCTAATTTCACTATTTAAAGAAACAATAATTATTAGAGACCATAGCCAGGCATAAAGAAACTACAAGAAGAAAACGAAAGAAAGACACTAAAGACTCACCGAAGAGCAACAGTACCAGGACGATAACGATGAGGTTTCTTCACACCACCAGTGGTTGGTGCAGACTTACGTGCAGCCTAGACGTAAAATTTGAGACCAAACATTAATGCTATCACACAAAGTTTAAACCCCAAAATCAAATCAAGAACATAAAGTTTAAACCCCAAGATCAAATCAAGAACGGTTATTGAGATTTTCCGACGAACCTTAGTTGCAAGCTGCTTCCGAGGAGCCTTTCCTCCCGTTGACTTACGAGCAGTTTGCTTCGTACGGGCCATCTACGTATACAAACCCAAACAAAGTTACGGAAAAGAAAACAATTGGAACTCTCTTGCCCTTATTAAGGGTAAGATAACCTTTCAAAATATTGTCCGAGTTTAATTAAGCAACAAAGAAGTAAAAGAAATATAATTAGCAGTCTAAATGTCTCCAAAGAGGAACAAAACCCTAGAAAGAAAGAAACAAGAAAAATAACTTATTGTTTCGACGAACACAAGCGATTTCGAACGCAACCAGGCGCGCTCAAATGAAGGAAGTTAAAAAGGAAACAAAAATATTGAAACCCCAAATTGACGAATAGAACTAACCTCGACGGACTCTGTTGTTCTCCAAAAGCGAGGCTAAATCAGGGGAAGAAGAATCTAAAACTCTTCAAAAGACGGGGGTGGAGGTCTATATATAGCATACTACTGGAGGAGTTTGTCAGTGATCGAACGGATACGATTCATTATCCGTGTGTTTTTTGTTTCGAATCGTACGGTCTATCAGATGTCAAACTGTGTTTTCTCAAATTAAATAAACGGCTGCGATGCCCTTCGAACACCAAATACGGATCGCCAAGTCTAATTGTCCAATTCCCATTGGTTAGCTATTGTTGCCTTTCCCATTTCTTCCTGCTTTATAAACCATAAACTTTAAAGTGATAGCTTACTACACATTTGTTATGCGAACTAGTATGTGACAACTAGTATGTGACCCGTGTTTACGCACGGGTTTATTTTCTTTTATTTTTATAAAATAATTATTATAATATTATATTTATCTAACTTAATTTAGTATATATATATATATATATATATATATATATATATATAACTATTTAAAATATTAATAATATTATTATTAATTTTTTAAAATTTTAAATTTTAAAAAATCATAAATTTATTTAGTAAAACTATTTAATATAATAATATTTTTTATAACTAAAAAAATACTTATAATAATAACTATTATCAAAAATAATAATTATTATTATTATTATTTTTATGCTAAAAATATTAATGTCAATTTTTATAAATTTATTCGATTAACTATAACTTTTTAAATTTAAATAATTATGCATATAAAAAAGTAATTTATCAGTTTTATTATTTTACTAATTTTTTTAATTAATTTTTAAATTTAAATAATTACTTGAATGTTAAGATAAATTAATAATAAAATAAATAAAAGATATAAATAATCGAGACATATTTTTATAATAAACAAAAATAAAATATGTGTCTAAATGTTATAATCATAATAGTATCACTATAATAATATCCTACAGTAATAAAATATCACTACAATAATAATATTATTATAACAATAATAATAATATCATTGCGATAATAATAATATTACTATAAAAATTTTAACCTTATCTTCTATATGTTTTACTTTTATCCATGATATTTCAAATATTAGTGATAATATACATATTTTCTTTTCTTTTCTTCAAATATTTATACATATGTTATTACAAATTATATATTATTATTATTATTATTTTAGTTTTTATATATATAAACCGGTTCGTAACCGTTTACATAACAATATAATAATTATTAATAATAACATATATAATATAATAATCAATAATAATAATATGTAATGATTAATTATTTATATAATAAATATTATTATTATTAAAATACGCATATATATAATGATAATAAATAATATACACTAATTAGATATAATAATAAACAACAAAATTTATCTATATAATAATTAATAATAATAAAATAAATTATTAATAATAATTTTAAATTATATACTTATTATAAAAATAATAATACTAATTTAATATAATTTAAAAAATAATAATTTTTTAAAATTTATCAAATAATAGTTTTTAAATTTTAACATTTTTACTAATTTAAAAATTAATTCATATATTTATAAGGTTATTTTAGTATTTTTAATTTTTTATCTATTATAATTTTTTTTTATTTTATCTATCATATTACTCAAATCATTCACTAAGCATGTGTTCGTTTTATGTGATTTGTTGTTTGAAGGGAATGGAGAAGACGGGTTAGAAGGTGTTTATTACGTTCGTTTGCGCTAAATAACGAACGAGTGAAAACAATACTTTGCGATATTCATCACTTTTTCAATCTTGCCTAATGAGAGTAACTTTGAGACAATTAATCTAGCAAAGACTATTTTATCATGTATCATGCTTTATAAACGAACACAACAATGGAGGATAAAATAAAGAAAGTTGGATCACCCACTCAAGTGCGGAACCAATCCACTATGAGGGATCCAATCCATCTATTATTGGAACCAATCCAACCAACGATGACCATGTTAGAAGGGATCCGATCTCATATTAATTGGAATCGATCCATGTGTGAAGTTGGAAGAAGGGATTCGATCCCATATTACTTGGAACCAATCCCATTTATTACAATACACTGTCAAAATAATGTATTATTTTATTATTTTTATGATTTATTTTTCAATTTTTAGTAGTAAAAAATTAACAAAGTAGTTATAATTCATACAAATACCAATTTACATTACTTATTAATAAAGGACAATATGGTAATTTACCTATTACATATATTAAAACATTTTTTTTAATCTATCATATCAATTAAATCACTCACAAACTCTCACAAATCTTACTTCAAAATTCACTAATTATCACCTCTAAGGGGGTGTTCCTTTGGGGGATGGACATGCAGGAGAGTGTGAAGATAAATGTGTGTGATTTTGGTGGATGGAATTTTGTGTTTTTTATAGTGGATTTAGAGGGTAAAGTGAGTGAATTTAGAGATAAATTTTATAAAAGTTAGTGAAAGATTTATTGATGTGATAGATAAAATAAATTATAAAAATAGATAGAATTAGAAAGTTACCAAAATACCCTTGATGGAAAAAGAGAATAATTTTGTAATTTGATGTTATAAAAATAATTATAATTAATTATTACAAATTAAAAAAATAAAAAAATTTTAAAATAAAAAAAAAAATTATGAATGTAAAAAAAAATACAGTTAAATTTTAAAAGAAAGTTAAACAATTAAATTTTAAACAAAATTTATATAAAGTTTTAAAAAAATAAAAAAAAGTAAAAAATAATTTTAAAAAGTTAAAAAAAAAGTTAAAAAATTAAAAAGAAAACCATGACATCGGTGTTAGTCCTTCAGAAAACAAGGCACTGATTACGTAACTGGTGTCATCCCCTTACATAACACACAACACTGGTGCATCCCCCTCTATAACACACAACACTGGTGCCATCCCCAACACACAACATCGCAACACCTCTCACAACACCACCGCAACACCATAACCCAATGCACGACCACCCTTTTCGTCGACCACCACACCCCAAACCATCCTTTGCACATGGTTTGGCAAAAGCTGAAGGGTAATTTGGTAAACAATTGAGTATACTCTGATTATACTTGCTTATCTCTCCTTTCTATCGTGAATGAAATAATACATCCATCCCTCAAATATTCACTCCCATATCCCTTCGAATCACCGAAACCAAACACGTTCCACAACCAATTCCGCACTCCCAAATTCAGTGAAATAGTGCAACACCCTGAAACGAACAGGCCGTAAATCCCTTAAAAAACAACAACACACAATTCACTCTCAAATTCACTCAAACACATCTTCTCACCCTCCCACAAATCCATCTAGCCAAGTGAACAAAACCTAACTCTCATAAAATTTATCTTCAAATCTACTCACTTTACCCTCTAAATTCACTACAAAAAAACACACATATTCATTCAAACACTCTTCCTCAAATTCATCCACACAAAGGAACACATCCTAAAAGAAAAAACAACATTTTTTACAAAAATGAAAAAAAAAATAATGTTTTTAATTGACTGAAGTAAACGTTAACATATCTATGAAACATATTTAGCTGTTACATTAAAATGGCATTCATTCCATCTATTAATTTGAAATAAACAATATTGATATATTTTACTTCAAAAAATGTTTTTACTATCATACTTCGTTGATATAAATTTTGAATATTAAAAATAAATATATTAAAAGAGGCCTATGATTTACTTAAAAAGCGCGTATAAACATAAAAAATACTAAAAACATAAACAATAAAATGACACTTTAGTCATTAAATATCTGCTTATATATTTCTACTACTCATTTTCTGATTAATTAAATTTATGGTGAAAACCGGCTTGACACTTGAACTACTTATTTTGCTATTATAATGTTGGGACAAATTTTCCAATATTTATAAAAGATGATTTTTTTTAAAATAAATTAAGAATAATTTATGCTTTTCCATTTCTACATTATGATTTGATTGAGTGGAGAATAAAGGGTGAAGAATAAAGTGAACATCTGAAAGTGTTTATTGCGTTTTTGTCTTAAATCTTCCATCTTATTCCCCTCTCTTCTGCTGACTCTTCTGTCTGGATCGCTGACATTCATTGTCCAAGCATTCAAGGTTGTATTTTTATTTCAGATGTTATCATCCATTATGTTCTTCCTTATATTGCAATTTCATTTCCCTGCATCTCCACCATGCCAAGTTCATAAATGGGAGATCGATGCAATTGTACTTATTAATGTTTGAAATGTATTGGGATTGCATCCAAGTTTCCAGTTCGAACACTGAAAACAAAATTGAAACAAAGTTCCAATTTTGTTGCTGGGATTTTCTTTCTTCCTTCTCTTTTGTCTCTGGTTTCATTCCTGTTTTTTCTATAGCAGAGTTTGTTCTTCCCCTTTTGAAAGAAAGAAAAGAGTGATGGTTGAATGGGATTGGTTGAGCCTTTGTAAGTTGTGAAGCCAAATTGCTGAAAAATAAAATGTTACTATGGTGGCAGGGATTTGGCAGTGAAAACACCATTGGAGTGATTTGTTACTTGCTGTTTAACCCTGCTATTTATAACCTGAGGGAAGCAAGGAAAAACGGAGCAGAATGCCCAAAAAAAGAGTGGCATTTGTGTTGATTGATGGGTTGGCTGATGTGTCACTGCCAAGGCTTGGATTGAAGACTCCTCTTCAGGCAGCAAGAGTACCCAATTTGGATGGCATAGCATGTGCTGGAGTTAATGGACTAATGGACCCTGTTGAGGTTGGCTTAGCTTGTGGAAGTGACACTGCTCATCTTTCCTTGTTGGGTTATGATCCTAGGGTTTATTATCGTGGTCGAGGAGCATTCGAATCCATGGGGGCAGGATTGGCCATGTCACCTGGTGATATTGCTTTTAAGGTTGGTTAAAAACCCTATTTTCACCATTTTCCATGCTTATTTTTGTTTGAAGCTATTATACTTTATTTCAGGCCACAGATATTATCCCCTTCCTGGATGATTTAGATAGCGGATTGCGTTGAAAGATTGATGCAAATTTGAGATTCAACCAGATTAGATATTTTTCTCAAATTTTAGCATATTCTTGGCTAATTTTTTTTCATGGTTAGCAAAGAATAGTAACACTGTTAGGGGCACTATCAATGTTCTGTCTTCTTTCCTTGCTTTCCTGGATGCGATGACTTCAGAACAACTTCTCATTTGATAAATTCTGTAAAGGATTCCATATTTAATTTTAAGATTTAAACCATGTATATGTTGGTTGGCATCAGTATTCTGATCAAGTTTCTAAAATTACTGATATATTTGTTACATAGATTGTGCTTTCTTTCTATGTTCTTCTGTTGAAGTTGTTAATTCTTAGCCTTGTCTAAAAGTGAGTTTTCTTTGCATTGTTCATGTTAATCACTCAAAACATTTTCCTGCAGTCAAACTTTGCTACCCTTGATGAGAAAACTGGAATAGTCAGCAGTAGGAGAGCTGACAGGCACTTTGAAGAAGAAGGCCCCATACTCTGTTCTGCCCTAGATGGATTGAAGCTTCCATCATTCCCTCAGTATGAAGTCAGAGTCAGGTGAAGATGCCTAAGGTTGCTATAGCATTTAATGGTTAATTGTTAATGTAGGTTACCACTTATCATGGATAATATCATGTTTTCAAGGGTTAATTGTTGCACTTTATTTTATTTGGCTTGAAGATTTCTTTCAATTTTTAAAAATTTCAAGTAAAATTGACTACTAAATGATTACTAGTTTGGGAACTCAAGATTTTTGATAGCTAAATCAATGACTATTATCTACCAAAAGAATTAACCGTTTTTATTTGTGATGGCTATTCCTCTATTAGGTATGCAACAGAACATAGATGTGGAGTAGTTGTTAAAGGACCAAATTTGAGTGGAAATATATCAGGAACAGACCCATTAAAGGACAACCGCTTACTTTTGAAAGCAGAAGCTTTAGATGATTCTCAAGAAGCAAGGAATACTGCTGCTGTTGTTAATGAATTGTCCAAGGAAATAACAAAAATTCTGGTTTCACATCCTGTGAACGCTAAACGTGTTGCAGAAGGGAAGAACATAGCAAACGTAGTCCTTTTAAGAGGTTGTGGCATTCGAATTGAGGTCTGTTCTTTGAGTTTATATCATAGCTGATTCATTTATTTTTCAAGCATTAAAGTGATGCATAAGAAAAGCGGTGATACATCTTAATCCATTTACATATTCTGCTACCTTAAAGGAAAGCCCATCATACATGTGTATATGCATTTATCACTTAAAATTATATATCACAGGTTACACCATTTTTAGATAAACATGGTCTGTGGCCATGCATGGTGGCTCCAACAAAAATAATTGCTGGCTTGGGCTTATCACTCGGAATTGATATTCTAGATGCTCCTGGAGCAACTGGGGACTACCGAACTTTATTAACATCAAAAGCATCGGCAATAGCTAAGGCACTCTCGGCTCCTTTACAGTCCTGCCCCAAAGTGTTTGTACCTGGAGAGGATGAGTTTAAAGCAGGTCGCTCTGATGGCTATGACTTTGGATTTCTTCATATCAAGGTCATAAATTTACAACTTTTGTTCTTGTTATCTGCTTTTACTTTTCAGCAATTTGCCTCCTATCTGTCCCAGAATCCCATTTTATATATGGGGAGTTTAGTACCATCTTTTTGCTGCAATGCAGAAATTAAGAAGTGTTAATTGTAATTCAATCTCTAGCTTAATGTAAAGGATTTGATGCATATTGTTTAGTGCTGCTGCTGCTCCTGCATAGACTAAAACTATCAAAAGATGATGATGAATCCAGGAAAATTTAACTGGAAATACAAATACTAAGCAATACAATATCATAGTTAAATGTTCAATCTTTTGCTACTGCTGCTTCATTTCTCATTATTCTTATACTGTTCTAGACTATTTTTACTTCTACCCTTTTGGATTATGTGATAAGACTTTGTGTGGTACTGTAGGCAATAGATGATGCTGGCCATGACAAGGCGAGCATCCTGAAGGTTAAAGCATTAGAAGCTGTTGATACTGCAGTGGGGCAGCTTGCAAGGCTTCTCTGGGAAGCAGAATCATCTGGAGAATATCAGTTTTACCTTTGTGTCACAGGAGATCACTCTACTCCAGTAGAATATGGTGATCATAGCTTTGAATCAGTTCCATTCGCCATGTGTAGGCTGAAAGACTTTGTTGGTGCTATTGGGGAATCAACTGTTCTCAAAACTTCTCTTGATCCATTTCCCATTCCCAGTGTCAAGTCTGGTGAAGACTTGCTTAATGATTTGGACACAAAGGAGGGATTACACAAATGTTGTGAAGCTTACAGTGGTGATTCAGTTTATGAGCTGAATGAAGTGGCTGCTGCAAGAGGGTGTCTGGGGCGATTCCCTGGGGGAGAAATGATGGGAATTATAAAGAAATTTATTAGCTTAGATGAGAAAACTGCTTAACCATGAAGTTAGGACTCTCATGTCACTTGTTACTTTTTTATTCTCTCACTGACATTTAGTGACTTAAGGATCTTTTACATCATGTAGAATAAGTTTTGTTTTTAAAAACAACAATGTAAACTCAGCATCAATAAAATTTTCTTTGTTGTTTTTGTTCATGCTAGAGACACGTGAACTCACGAAACCCTTGTGAGCCTCTCTACCTACCATGTGTGAAAGTAGGGGTGGCACAACGTGCCGGTCTGACTTGTTTTGGCTCGGTCCACTTGTGACCTGTTAAAAACGGATCGGGTCGGACTGGTCCGCCATCAATAAACAGGTTGGATATTGTAATCCGTCCTTTCTTAAGGTGAGCTGGCGGACTGGCCCGCGGGCTGACCTGTCTTTGTTTTTTAATTTTTTTAATTTTTTTTTAACTTTTTATAAATTTATGTTTATAAATCTATTATATATATATATATATAAATTTATTTATATAATATAAAAAAAGTATTATTTTGTAATTATTTGTAATTTTAAACATAACAAAAATTAAAAACAAATAAAAAAACAGGTTGGTGGGCTAGTTTGCGGGCTGACCTGTTTTGGCCCGCTAAACTAGCGGGTTAGGCAGGTCAGATTATAGAGGGTTGAAAATTTCAACCCAGCCCGTTCTTTTTCTGGCGGGTTGGCGGGCAGGCCTGATCCATTTTGACATCCCTATGTGAAAGGATCGATCAAGTTTGTCGTAAAAGTGTGCACTTCATAAATCATTCATTGGTTTACCGCCTTGAATGATGTTGACAATTATTTAGTTTGGTGATACGTAATTGTTTTAAGTGTTTGGTTCGAAATGTTTAGGTGATTTTAAATTTAATTGTACTAAAAAAAACACACTCACCAATTACTTAAAAGTCATGAAGATGTAAGTAATATGAATAAATGGATTAAATTAAAAAGAAAAACACAAATTCCAAAAGATATGCAAGAACAAATTACTTAGGAGAAGGAATATCAAGAGAAGATTTTGGTTTGGTATATAACTATGGTTAAACATAATTTTGTTTTTTTTTGGGATAAATGAAAACCATACAAAATAAAATAACAAAAACTTCTTTGAATTTGATTGAGATGTGTGTTAGAGTAACATCATCTATAACAATATATAAAGAGATTTCTTTTTTGTGTCCATATTTTAAAATACCAATTTTATCTTTAAAATATAATTATTTATTAACTTTTTGAAAATTGACCGTTATTTTTATAAGTTTTTTTTTAAAAATCGTCTATATTTGCTTCTTCTCTTTTTCTCTATTTATCAACGGTTATTCTCTCATCTTTACTGATATATTTCACTTTATTTTTAATAAATATAATTTTATTTTATATATTAACTTAAAAAAATTACATTATCATCATTTACTAAAATAATATAACGCATATTTAAAAAATGCGTACATACATGTGCGACAGCGCCTGTGTGTATGCTAATAACAAATATAAAAATGATTCCCTCTTTTGTGTCCACATTTCAAAATATCAATTTTACCCTCTAAAATATAATTATTTATTACATTTTTGAAAATTGACCGTTAATTTTACAAGTTTTTTTAAAAAATCGTCTATCTCTGTTTCTTTTTTTTTTCTCTATTTATCAACAATTATTCTCTCATATTTTCTGATATATTTTACTTTATTTTTAATAAATATAATTTTATTTTATATGTTAACTTAAAAAATCACATTATCATCATCTATTAATATAATATAACATATATTTAGAAAATGTGTACACACGCGGTGTGTTGTATGCTAGTTTTAATGTGTGATACAGTAAGATCAACATGATTTTATTTCCATTAAAGGTAATAAAGACAAAATAGTACAAACAAAAGGAATTTTAAAAAATTATATGAAAAGAAAAGAAAACGCACTTATTGTATGAAATAAAAGAGTTTATTAAATCTATATTTTATCAAGTTTGCACAGTAAATTACGTTGGTATTTTTTGAGATTTCGTTACATTTCTCTTTATATTTATTCTATTTACTCTCTTGGTTTGCTTTAAAATATATTAAATTGTTTAAAAGTGAAGTTGATTATTACATAGATGCAATCACTGACACTGGTTTTGCTCGTATTTCTTTTCCAAATGGGTTTTGCCAATATAGATTTTGAGTGGAAAACACAAGGAATGAAATTAAAGAGTGCATGGCTCACTTTTCATATTGGTATTTGTATTGTTGATTTGTCTATAATCTAATTAATTTTATAGCAAAATCCTAATATTAACTATATTATGATTTTATTTCAAATAATTTATATAAACATTTGTATTTCGTAAGAGAAAAACAAATATATTTATTGAGAATGGAATTATTTTAACAAATCTAATCAATAAATCATTTACTTGTTATTATTCTTAATTTATATAACTAAACAAATATTTATAAATAATTATTAACATATTCTCTTATCGTAATTTTAAATTCGGTGTGAACACTCTTAGTCAGTTATCCGAATCGAAGGTAATTCTCATTCGGATAATTCATCTTTTCTACAATTTTCTGAATCCATGAAAAACTAAAAAAAAAAATGAAAATTTGATCATTCCCCAAGCAAAGAGTATGTTTTTGTTTTGTCCACATTAATCTTTTGTTCATCTTTCTGTCGATTTTTATTAGTAGAAGAAAATATGTTCTACTATTGTTTGGTGGTTCAAGAAATAAGAAGTTCTTTATTTTTAAGTCTAATATCAAGTTAAAACTTTGGGACTTGTGTTTGAAATTAGATTATCGCGATAATTTTTTTTTTTATTATTATAATCCGGTCAATTTTATTTAGGTAGTTTTGTTGAAAAATGATTAATTATGTTTATATGCAATAAAAAAAATAATGGAAAGAGTATATATTATTAAACTACAAGAACAAAATTGCTATAAAAACAACAATAAATTATATTTTTTAAAATCATAACAACAATCATATTAATGTGAATCCATGTGAATATGATAAAAGAGAACAACAATGAGGTTACTACAAAAAAGTAATACAAACAACAATTTTAAGACAAGAAAAACATATTATTTTCATTAATGTTCAATTCACCGCAACAAAAAACTTTCACACCTTATTAGAGTTGTAAAGATTCTCTTAAAACTAACTAAGAACGAAGTTCATGTACCTTTGCACATTCAACAAATATGTGTTTTCTATTTTTAGCACGATAGATCAATTCCAATAGTTTTTTCTCTATTGTTGGTTTAACTGACAATTTTAGAAAGCAAACGAAGGTTAGGTGCTTATTCTTGAGCTGAAATTTCGCTCACCTAATGGTACATGTCATTACATGTATTACTTTGAGCCACTATATATACATGCACCTAACAATTATGAATAACATCTCATATTAAGAAGTGCTTGTTCAATTACCTTATACTTTTTCAAGTTCATAATTCAGAACAAGGAAACCAAAAAATGGACAAATCCCAAGACATGAGCCATCAAGCTGGTCAAGCTAGTGGACAAGCTAAGGTGAGTTTAGCACTTGTACCATGTCCCATGTGTTAAATATATTCATTTCCTTATATTTTTGAACAACATTCTCGATTATAGTGGCATAAAAAGGATTAATGTTGTTGATAATTTAGGAGAAGGCTAGTAACATGATGGATAGTGCAAGCAATGCTGCTCAATCTGCCAAAGAATCTTGCCAAGAGGTTAGAACATTTGGTTGATCAATTCAATTATGTTAACAGTTTATAACAAAGTATAATCAGAATCGGTCACTAGGACAACAAAGATTTTTATATTAATTAGAAAATGCTTTATTTGTCGATTTTAGACCCATCATAAATACAATCGACATATAAACTTTTTATGCCAGTTCAAGAATTGTTCCATAAGAAGTCCACGTTCTATGCCAATTTTGGATCTGTCATAAAAGGTCCACTTGGGACAAAAAAGTTTGTCATATCTATGATAAAAAGTTACATTCTATGTTGGTTTAATACCATGGAAAATCACACTTTCTATAGAAAATTATACTTTATTTAAAAATAAGGATGATGAAAAACAGGTTTGAGATAACCTTTATATGGATGCAATACAATTTACTTTATAAATAACTTATTTTCTTATTGAAACTACTTAAATGAAAGAAAAAAGCTTTTCCAAACATGATGCTAGATTATATAAAATAAACTCAAAATTATGGAGGATTTTGATGAAACTGTGTTATGGTGTGTAGGCTGGCCAACAAATGCAGGCAAAGGCACAAGGTGCTGCTGATGCTGCTAAAGACGCAGCTGGGGCTAACAAATGAATATAATGGAGATTTCTTCAAGCAACTATTTATATCCCAAACATTGGTTTTTGGTCTATATGCATATTTAGTTGCGTATGCTATATTTTGCTTCTAGCATTTTTTTCCCTTTTCAGATGGATAAATAAGATTGTTTATGTATCAACCACTTGAACGAAGGTCATATTTGTTTGTAGAATTATCATATTATAGTTTACAAACAACAATATATTAATGCAATTTATGTCCCATTTTCTTCTTCAAAATGTTGTTCTTGTGTAACTCTATTCCAATGCTTAGGTTTTATCTCAAATACATATAAGAAATTATTTATTTCCAAATAATTGATATTGAAGAATCAAAATATAATTAAGCCTTAGTTTAATTTTGTTTCCATTAACAACAATATATTAATAATTAATATAATTAAACATGTAATTAGTTTGTAATAATTATATATATATATATATATAAATTATCATTAATATAATTTTCAATTTACAAAATAACGAAATATTAAGAATAATTAATAAAAATTAAACATATATTTCGAACAAAATTAATAAAATTATTATTTTCATTTTAAATTTATAATTATTTTATTATATTAAAAGTAAATATATAATATTTTAATATGTAACTAATTAAAAAAAGTAATAAAATGTTATATTGGAAAAGAATAAATTATCCAGAAATCTGAAATATCTTAAATTTTGTTACATACAGTATTAACTTACTTGTTAATTATAAAGTGAATTAAAGAGAGCATAAGTCAACTTAGTAATGTTGGTAGAAAATAAACAAAATAAAAACGAGATTTTATAAGTTTTTTTTCATTTTATTTTTTTCCATTCTTTTTAATCAAATACTCTTAGGAGTACGCAATGAATTAATTAATACTTCAATTCTTGTCATGAATAAAAGCCTTTTTCTTTTACAGCTCATGACAAAAACTTGTAAATAATATAAATAAGTCGTCAAAATCAAAATATAATGATAGTTTATTAAGATATTTCATTTACTTTTAAAATTATAATATTTTCAATAATATGTAAGATCCTTTCAAGAATTCTAATATATAAAATGTTAAAATTCAAACAACGATATTTTAATTATAAAAGTCTCATAAAATTTGTATAAGTGATAGTAATTTTAAAAATTCTTCATTACACTTCATTTTTTATCTATTCTCACTTATTTTTTTTTTTCAATTATTCTGTTTCTGTAATATCAAAATGCCCCGTTATAAGCTGTATTAAGGTAAAGAAGAGTGTGAAATAAGATTAATTGATGAAACTTTTTCTACACTCAGACCATGTTTAAGAAAAGAACAGGGCAGAGTTTTTAAGGAGCATGGGTCAAGGTCCTCCCAAATTTTTCTAATTTTATTTTTAATTTTTTAAATTATTTATGACTAATATTTTTAAAATTATTTATACTTTTAAATTTTTTAAATTGTATGTATTTTTTAAATTAGATAGTATTATATTAAAAATTAATAAAAATTAAATTAAGTATTTTTTATTTTCTTTTATAAAGTACAATTATTTAATATTAATAAATAATAAAATATAAAATAAAATAAAATAATAAATTTTTATTAAAATAATTTTTATTTTTTCTTCTCATTACACCGACAGAGTTCTTAAGGAACATGCGGGATCACAAATTTAATAAAAAATTACAAATTTCTAAAATTAGTCAGAACTCAAGATATAAATAAACCTTAGTTTAATTTTAATTCGACTAACAATAATATATTAATGATTAATATAATTGAGCATGGTTTTTAATAATTAATGTTAATATATAATTTTAAATTTATAAAATAACAAGAGTGAAAATGAAAGCTATCTGAGAAATTCATCAGCAAGAAGCAAGTGGTACACACAGTAACAGTGAAAATATGGTTGGTTAAGGTGGTTTCGTTCTTTACCTGCTTGAACGAACAGATTACGTCAATGGAAAATATGAGAGTGCAAAAAGGATATTTAAACTTTATAATTTTTCATGTTTATTATTCACCCAAAAAATTTCGATTTTTCCATGGTTTAGTATTTATTAAAAGAAAATAATTAATTAATAGTTTTATATATTTTTCTGATTGCATTCCATATTAACAATTTACCTCTTCTAACTAGAACAATTTATTTTAATCCATAGTTTTTAAAAGTTTGTAATCAAATTCTTAAAAATTAATACTTCATGTAATAAAATTTTCAAATAATAAACTATTGGATCCTTTTTATCCATGCCCATATTTCTTTCTCTTATTAAAAGTTTCAAGAATAAAATTAAATATTTTTATTTAAAATTTACAATTTTACCTTTTTTTTAACTATTTTTCTCTTAAATAACAATATTTTGACCAACTTTTTTTACTTATTCTTATTTATTATTCTAATCAATAAATAATCTAATATTAATTAAAATAATAAATTAAAAATAGATAAAAAATGGAGCAAAATATGATTATATTTTCTGTCAGAGTTTGGAAACATAAACATAAATCTCAGTCAAACCCTAATTTGCTCAACTTAGTAAGAAACTGAAAATTTTTAATTGGTTGTTTCCGTTTTTTACTCCATGCCTAAGCTTATTCTGATTCTAACGACCATATTCACGTTACACTCTCTCCAATCATAATGTCAATCTCATCACCCAAACAAAGCTTCCTCGTACTCATCACAATTATCTTCTTCTTACTGGGCCCAGGTCCAGTCCCAGTCATCGCTCGGGATGCCCACGTCATCAATTTCCGGTCATCGAATCTTTACCCGGAATCCCTCGCATGGGATCCCATCATGCAGCACTTCCTCCTCGGATCCCTCCGACAACGGGTCATCACCGCCGTCTCGGACTCCGGCATCGTCGAAACCTACATCTCCGACACCGACCTTCCCGAAGGTGCCTCCATCCTGGGCCTCGCCGTCGATGCCCCGCGCAACCGCCTCCTCGCCGTCGTCCACTCGTACCCTCCCCTCCCTCCGTTCAACGCCCTCGCCGCCTACGACCTCCGGTCCCGCCGCCGCCTCTTCCTCAGTCCCCTCCCGTCCGAAGGCATGGACGCCGCCAACGATGTCGCTGTCGATTACAGTGGCAACGCCTTTGTCACCAACTCCGGTGGAAACTTCATCTGGAAGGTCACCGCCGACGGTTCCGCCTCGATCTTCTCCAGATCGCGGAAGTACTTGACGGAGACTAACAATCCAGTGGACGACGGATTGTTGGAGACTAACAATCCAGTGGACGACGGATTGTCACCTCATGATTACCTAGGGCTGAACGGAATCACTTACGTTAGCAAGGGTTACCTCTTAGTGGTGCAATCGAGCACCGGGAAGGTTTTCAAGGTGGACGCGGTAGACGGGACGGCGAGGAAGGTGTTGGTAAAGGAGGAGTTGATCGGCGCTGAAGACATCGCGGTGAGGAGCGACGGGGTGGCGGCAGTGGTGGCGCCGATGAAAGAGTTGTGGTTGTTGAAGAGCATGAATAGTTGGTCGGAGGGAGCGGTGTTCGACAAGGTGGAGGTGAATGTGCGGCGGTTTCCGACGTCGGTGGTGGTGGGAGATAAAGACAGGGTGTATGTGTTGTACGGACACGTGGATGAAGGGAAGATGGGGGATTCGGGAAGAGAGAGTTTTGCGATTGCTGAGTTGCGATGGAAGGGTGAAGACGAGAGTGTTTGGATCTTCGTGCTTGTTGGTTTGGGCTTCGTTTATTTTATCTTTTGGAAGTACCAGATGGCTCGCCTTGTCAAGAAGATGAACAAGGTCAATTGATTTTGTTAAACCATACATTTTCTTACTTTTATGTTATGTTTGGTTTTGATTTTGTTGTAATTTTTTTAATTGGATTCTTATATTAGATTAATAAATTCATTTGCAATATGAATCATTGTTAATTTTAATTGAGAATATATTTTGATTAAATTTATAAATTTATATATGTAATTGAATGATTTTTTTTTATAATAATTGAGAAATATATTTTGATTAATTAATTTTTTATTTAATAAATGCGATAAAAAAAATAAACATTGATTAGATATAACATATTTAAATGGAAATGCACTTTGATTAAATTTATTTTTGATTAATCTAAAAAGTTTTATTTTTAATTGAAAATATATTTTGATTAATAATGAAAATTTAAATTGATTAATTTTAAAATCTAAGAAAATAAGTAACTAAAGAATAATCAATAGATAATCAATAGTGTAACATCTCATTTTCATAGTTTTTATACTATTAAACAAAACATTTAAATTCCAATAATTCAGAAGCAGATGATGACGTAGGCCAGTATAATATACAGCCCATACATTATTAAAGGAATTACAAAACACTCGATCAGCTAAGTCAAACAAAAAGCTACAACTACTACTGAAACGTCTAATATACTCATCTCCTGTCCCGGAGGGGTGTATCCTCACCTACACCTATATCTGCTCACGCCATTCAATAAGGACGATCATTGCATAAATAAAAGACACAAGAAACAAAATTTATCACACAGACTCAGAATCATCCAATTAATCCCAACCATCACACTAAACACCATTTTAGACTCGATATCCGGATTATGTAAGTGGCATTGGAGCTCTTGGTGACTTGCACTTGAGACGGTTCCCAAACTCTGCAGAGTTTTAGGCACAAGGGGTATTACCCAACCACTCTCAAGGTAAATCCCATCACCTCTATGATGGATCGGATTCATAGACCAGGATCTCCTGCTACTCCCCCCGACGTAATCCATCATACTCTACTTGAGTCTTAATAGTTACTAGGAGCGTCAGGATGCCACCAATATGAGTCCTCATGCCCTTACATTTACTAAAACCATTACCTTAGAATTTCCCTTGAAATCCTAACTCCAACATATTCTCATTCATATCAAATTCACACTCAATTCCATCACACAGTCTGACATGCATAAGGATCACATATAAGATCAACCATTATCATCTTAAGGCAATCAATATAGCATCATGTAATCAAGACAGTGAGAAAACTAATTTCTACAGGGAATCTCGCTTAGGCTAGAGGGTCTTGCCTAAGCTAGAGAGTTTATCTCGCTTAGGCGAGTTGCTCTCGCCTGGACGAGACCTCATACAGTGGCAATTTAAGAATCCTGGGCGAACTCTCGCACAGGCTAAACTGGCTCGCCTAGACGAGAAGTTATCTCGCTCAGGCGACTCCAGCTCGCCTAGGCGAGATTTCGCGCAGTGACAGAGGTGATCTTCTGGTATTCTCGCTCAGGAGAGAGCGGCTCGCCTGGGCGAAACTACCAGGAAATCCTCTCTGTTCTTCACATGCAGGCTCGCTAAAAAATAATCCATCACCCAAATTCACACACAGACAGTCTTAAACACCAATTAAATACACAATCACACACTTCAATCACTCATGAACACATTTCGCATTAAATTTGGTTGAAAAGTCAGCTTCCCTTACATTAAATAATGAAGAATGCTTTGGGTGAGAGCAACTAAGAGAGGAGGGGTATAATTCTTTAATTTAACCTAGCAATTTCATCATTCAGACATGGATGAGTGAGGAACACTCGATTAGACCCAGAATAGTGACAAGATTTCTAGTTGAAATCTGGAATTGGACTTCAAAACGAAATTGGAGCTTACCTGGAGGAAGAAAGGCTAGGGATGGAGGTAGCTTGAGGATTTGTCGGGGTCACTTCTCCAGCATCTGATTCAGGAGCAAAAGAAATTTGGTTAAGTTTGAAGGTAGCTGTGTAAGGGATGATGGTGAAATAGAGAGTGAAGTGTTCAGTGTTAGAATGAGGGGAAGAAGGCGATTGAAATAAAAGAGTTATTACAAATATGCCTCTTATTTTGAATAAATTAGAATCAACTTATTTTTTTATAATAACTTTTATCTATTTTTAATTTTTCCTCTTTTATTTCTTTCGATCATTTATTATTTTAATATCTAATATTTCAATTAATTTGTTTATCTTAATCCGCTTTATTCTATTCGTTGAAAGAATGTGGCATACTTTCAAAATAAAAAATAAAAACAAATAAGCCTTTTTTTCTCCCAAAGACTGCAAATCGTGAAATCAAATGTATATTTAACAAAAGTTGAAATTACATATGATTACGAAATATCAAATCCCTTTATTTTATTTTTTTTAATTCTCTATCTGAGAACTATATCTACATTAACGTTACGTTTCTCTTTCCCTTAGAACTACATTAATGAAAATTATAAAGTTGAATGGATCGTGGTTGAGGATCTTATTAAACATTTATTCATTTATTATACTTCCATAATAAACAGCTGCAACACCAGTACCTCATGAGTTGGCAGTTGTAAGGAAAAAACATCAGCAGAATCACACAAACAAACTAGCAAGTGAAACAACACAGCACGTTTGTAGCTCCACTCTCAGATCATAACCCCCAAAGTTATTTAGGTAAAAACAGAGATTAAAGATAAACAACAAAACATAAAACCCAGAAGCATTTATATCTCCCTTGCTTCATCTTCATTTTCATCCTCACTCCAGCAGCATCTCAGAATTGACCTGGGAGACGCACTACCATCGCATAGAACAAATTTCTGGTACATAATTGCACCACCCACTCCAAGTTCTTCATTAGTCCTCTCTCCACAGTAATAACCACTGATGTCCAAGGGAAATTTGTCAAGCTTTTCACCATGCATGTCAATGTGCAGAGCAACAGAAAACTCTGCAGGACGGAAGCATGCTAAAACCCTATCCACAAGTTCGCACAGAGCCATGTCATCAAAGTCATAACCAACAGCTTCGAAACTAGCATAACTGAAACCATCTTCTGGGGTGACATGGATGGTGGATATTGCATTCCCTTCTATACCATTCATAGAATAACCACAAGGGTCAAATTCAAAGTCACATATATCAGACAGTGGAAGGATATTCCTAATTCCAGAATTCTCAGTCATCAAAGCTGCTGAAGATGTATTTTCTTTGAAAAATACAGAAGCACATTCCTTGTCTAAACCAGTCATACACATCTCAAGGCCATAGACCGATTCCAATGATTCTTTTGCCTGAGCACTTGCAGAGTAGATGTGCCATAACTGTGACTTTGAAGGGTCGCCCATTGCGTAAGCTTTGCTACCATTACCGAGCTTCCCGAAATAGCTATCAAGGACAGAGACTTCTTCTGAAAAGCTACGATGAGGATATGACTGCGCACGGGGAAAAATGAAACTTCCGCGGGTGTACCTTACAGATTTCACAGAAAGGTCAATGGAATCAGCTAACTTGAGAATTGAAGGAATGGACAGAAGCAATTTGGTAGTGCCACAAGTTTTGATGATAAGTTTATAAGGATAGATAAACAGGCTTGACTCCGACAGAACATAAGAGTCAAGACAATCGTTTGAAAGCGATGAAACAATAGTGCACTCCGCTGGGTTCAGAAACTCATCCAATTGGTCCCTGGACAATGCTCGCAGACCTGATCCTCCAGCAAGAACGCCATCTTCAGAAAATGATATCTCAAGCCTTTTTTCATAACCTTCAAAACCAATGGCTGAGGCTGCCATCTTGGCTAGAAAAGAAAGGAAAGTTTTGCTGCGTAGGTAGAGAACAAAAACACAAGGGAGAGAAAAAGAAAAAGAAAACGAAAACGAAAACGAAGAGCAGACAAAATGAAGACGGGGTTTATGTCACACAACAAAGCCAAAGTCAGGATGGCTTGCGGATGCACTGCAATAGACAAAAGTTCGATTGTCAAACATAATGTTGGATACTAAATGTCTGAATCAAGCAAAAAGAAAAAACTAAATGTCTGAATCTAATCATCAGAAAACAAATAGAATAAATATTTACGTTGGAGTAAGCAGCGGATCTGAATTTCTTGATTCCACCGTGTGGGCGAACGTCTTCAATGATGTAGCCGAGGGGAGTTTCGTACAAAAAGGATTTACTACTAGACGACTTCTTCTTGCCACCTTTGGACTCCATCAGATCATTCAGACCTTTCTGACAAAAGAAGAAAACAAAATCAATGGCAGAATGCTAGCAACACCTGTGCAAACATGAATTCTAGAATATTTTATGGTGTGAGAAGAACATGAACATATAAAAAACGAAGGAAAAACTGCAATCTTGAACAAATTCACCATGAACGTGGCGTAACCTTTCATCGAGTTCAGCACATAAATACAAAATGATAATATGAATTCCATAATCAGTTTATACAACCGCAATCAATAGGGGTAAAAGACGTATGCTATCATGCGTAGGCTGTGTGTGTTAAAAAGTCAAGAAAATTGTTCCCTGCAATGCAGACAACAGGGTCACTCTTCCAAGGATAAAGTATAATTTTATCCTAAAATTCGTTTCTAAACTGTTCCTGTAAAAATTTAAGATGCTTTTGATCTCTATATCGTTGATGAAAAATATGTGTAATCTGAGATAAGAAAAAAGATACAGAGATTAAATCTTCCGAGATATTCTTTTAGGTACAAAAAGATAATTAATCTTTTTTATTCAAAAACAGAAGAACATTGATGATCATTCTGAAAAGGTTATAATCTGGAGAGAAAAAAATAAAAATAAATCATGCACAATATTAAAAACCAGAGACCCAAAAATGTTCCTTCCAGTCCCCATAAACTCTGACATAATTGAAGAACATGACCAAAAACACACATTCAGATTAAAAAAAAAAAGGTACCTGACATTTATAGCCGGGAAAAAAAGTTTGGATACAATAACACAACACTAAGAACCGAAAAAAAAAAACTGAATACTCTCTTTCAATTCACTATTTCATATGAAAATGGAACCATATTCAAGTGCATGAAACATAAACAAGAATCTTAAAACAGTATACAAAAAATAAATAAAAATTGATACTTACAGGTATATATACAATGGAGGCTAGTGAAGTTGTCTGATATCCCCCTCCCAAAATTGCACTTCGAATCAAAATTAATCTGAATGAAATGCTCTAACAACAATTTAAGGAAGGGCGAAATCGGAGAAGAGAAGGGTTTTGATTAGTTGTTATAATCAAAATCGTATGGGTTGTAATGAAGAGAAGAGATGAAACTTATATAGGAGCCGAGATGAATGGAAATTACGATAGTACCCCTCAATTTTCTATCTCAGTAAACGTGCTAAACAAACAAATACTATGTTTAATTTTATCTTTGGATTAATTATAGAATACATGGATTGCTTTTCAAAGGTGGTGTTTATTTTAAATTTCTATAAATTTACAATATAATATACTCTGTCATACAATTTTATTCTTTCCTTTCAAGCATATAATTCAACCAGTATTTTATGGTCGATACAGATTAAAATTATAATATATAGATTACTCTTGTCTTAAAGTATTTAAAATGATAAGTTCATAAAGTTAAATTAAACCGTTTAGATTGCACTAAAAATATAAAATAAAATAAGATATATGTTTGTTATATATATAAATGATTTTATCTTAAAGTATTTAAAATGATAAGATAATTAAGTTAAACTAAACCATTTTAAAAATATAAAATAAATATATATATATATATATATATATATATATATATATATATATATATATACTACTCGGATAACTGTAGTAATTCTAGAGTTAATATGTGCAACAAACCCCGACTTCTAGAAGGATGCATTTATTAGATAAAAGGTCGATGCAGACTCTACCTATTGCTTTGATGATTCATGATAACTCGTCGGATCGCACGGTCTTTGTGCCGGCAACACATCATATATATATATATATATATATATATATATATATATATATATATATGTGTGTGTGTGTTATATATATATATATATATGTGTGTGTGTCTGTTAAAACTATTTTAAATATATTGGCTTATCACAAACGAGAATCCATAATAAAGTTCAGGAATCACTAAATTGATCTTCAAAGATTATGCAAATTTATGTTGGATTTATTTAAAATTATATGCTAATTTTGTGGTTTTACATCAAGGAGTTGATTCCAAATTTAAAACTTATTTTAGTGAGTTTATATGGTTGTTTAACATCTTCAATTTGACACCATAAATGTCTCTGTTGGCAGCTTCAATCAAAACCATGCATATTTAAACATGTGATAACTTGATAAATAATTGTTCCGGTCTAGGAATGATGGCCAAACCAGAACAATAATTCTCTCTCTCACTCCTGAATTCACCCCCCTTTTTTTCCTTAATTCCCTTATGTATATATAGAGTCCTTCAGTTTTTATACTGCTATTTTAATGTCAGATCTTTAGCTAACCAACCTACCCACTTCTCCATTATTCTCTCCTGCAATCTCGCATGTGGGTGGTTATTCCTAAAATCCAGTGATATTTGCTCGTCACCTCGGCCACCTCGGCCCAAGTGCTCGTTACCTCGACCACCTCAGCCTATGACTAAAACTCTTGTTTTATGATAAATATTTATCAAGTCAAATCTTGATGAGCATGTTGAGGTCGGTCATTCCCTGGACGATACATAGTCCTCCAACCTTGAGTCCTCAACTTGTTAGGATGAAAGGTTGTCATAAACCGTCCACATATTCTAGTATAGCACAAGTAAATATATATAACATGATAAAGCTAAAGTCGGTCCGGAGGAGACCTCGACATAAAATAAGTAAAATGGTCAAGTTGAGGTCGGCCTAAGGGAGACCTCACCATATGAGGTCGGCCCGAGGGAGACCTCAATATAAGATAAGTAAAACAATCAAGCTGAGGTCGGCCTGAGGGAGACCTCAACATATGAGGTCGGCCCGAGAGAGACCTCAACATAAGATAAGTAAAATGATTAAGTTGAGGCCAGCCTGAAAGAGACCTCAAAAGAACACAAGTAAGATGATCAACTTGAGGTCGACCCAAGGGAGACCTCAAGATAGAAATGATTAAGCTGAGGTCGGCCTGAGGGAGACCTCAGCATAAGAAGTAATATATAAATTGATTTGGCTGAGGTCGACCTTAGGGAGACCTCAACATAACACAAGGAAGATTATCAACCTAAGGTCGGCTCAAGGAAGACATCGACATAAAAATGATTAAGCTAAAGTTGGCCTTAGGGAGACCTCAACATAAGACAAGTAATATATAAAATGATCTAGCTGAGGTCGGCCTTAGGGAGACCTCAACATAACATAAGTAAGATAAAATAATTGAGTTCTCAGCGTACTGACACAAGTAAGATAAAATGATTAAGTTGAGTCCTCAGCGTACTGAGGTATTTTCAAGCTCGTAGCGAGGTCGAATCAAGTTGAATCCTCAACGTACTAAGGTATTCTCTCGCTTGTAGCGAGGTCGGATCCGAGTTGAGTCCTCAACGTACTGAGGTATTCTCTCGCTCGTAGCGAGGTCGGATCAAGTCGAGTCCTCAGCGTACTGAGGTATTCTCTCGCTCGTAGCGAGGTCAGATCTGAGTTGAGTCTTCAGCGTACTGAGGTATTCTCTCGCTCGTGGCGAGGTTGGTCAGGTCGGCCAGCTCTCAGCGTACTATATATATATATATATATATATATATATATATATATATATATATATATATATATATATATATATATATTTATCAAAAATAAT
>Ga0214543_1000487_pt1 | contig 66556 bp, 34 predicted proteins | sample CNSS2metaG_FD_160094 | JGI IMG/M metagenome (GOLD analysis project Ga0214543, IMG submission 160094) | Root nodule microbial communities from cowpea collected in UCLA plant growth center, Los Angeles, California, USA - CNSS2 | ecosystem: Host-associated > Plants > Roots > Nodule | place: USA... | reverse complement strand
TTGGGCAAAGAATTATTTGGTGGTGTTAGATCTAAAATGAGTTTTGCAATGTTGTCCAATGCTTGGTTGGGAATGTTCCAGTTGGATTTGAGGGACAAAAGTCTGATGCATACTGACAATTTAGACTTTGTAACCCCTTCAAATACAAGTTCATTGGCATCTGCTAATAAATTGTAAAATCTCTGAGTGAAGTCATTTGGAGACTCTTCTAAATGACTCTTGTCTGCTTCTTCAAATGAATCATGTTGGCCAAGAGCATTACTCAACATCTCTTGCATATACATAATTTGATTCATCTCAGAGGTATGATCCACCATGCTTGAACTAGGTAAATGTGTGTCATGTTCACCCGAATAAACAAAGGGCACTTCTTCACCGTGAAATGTCCAAATCCAGTAATTTGGCATGAACCAATAGTAGAACATCATCCTTAACCCGAAATACAACGTGACTAAGGCACTAAGTTTCTTTGTATTTAATTTTATGTCTTTTTACATGTAAAGATCATCAACTCATCACATTTATAACTCAAAAATCAGCCATGCATGCTCTGCTAAAAATTATAATGCATGAATATAGGAAATGTAAAAATTAAGGGCAAATGGAAAGAAATACCTCACAAAAATACAACCCTTTTAGCGGAATCCTTCGCAACTCTTGTCAATTTAGGTCCACAACCTCCCTGACCCTTACCCTTTCCTCCCCTATCATAATCAAGATAAAATGATAAAGTTTTCAAATTTCCATTACAACATGAATCAAAGGCAAAGGCAGAAATTGAAATGAAATACAAACAACATATACAAACTTCAATAGAACAAAAGTTCATAACTACTTAATTAGCTTGTCACTATATTAATTTCTGCATTAGGGCTTATATAAGAAGCCACTAGAATGAGTATTAGTCTTAGTGTAGGAATAGGTTGCTATTAACCAAAGCCTAAACGTGAAAGGTAGGAAGAAGAAATATAATTCAAATGCTGGAGTTAATTATAATTAGTTTTAGAAACTAAGGTACAAAAATCAAACACTGGAGTTAATTAGAATTAACATAACAATCACTCAAAGTAATAAGAGGCTAAAGCAACCGTGTTAAAGGATTTGGCAAGAGAATTAGGAATGCAATGAGGCTTAAGAAATAATAGATTGAAACTGAATTAGAACCTCACTTAAATAGATTTCACTGCACCATGATAAGGAATGCAAGTAGCATGCTCAAATGCACTCTATAAAGCTTACACAAATACAATCTTGGCCTTTAAAATTACTACAAAACTGGGAGTTATCACACCCCCAAACTTAGGCCTTTGCACTACTGGATAAATAACAAAGAAAAGGAAACAAAAACTAAGCCCAAGACTCAATAACAAATTTCACAAGCTATAAATGTTGCCATAGAAATTATTGGTTCAATGTCCCGAGTTAAATCCCAATTTGCCTTAAGAACCACTCTTGAACAAACCAAGCCCATTTTATAAACTAGAATCGTGCAATTGGAATTGTGCAAATTCCCATTCAGACCCAAACAAAGGAAAGCACAATAGCATTTAATCACATCATTGGCCAAATCGCAACTAAACAAATGAAAGCACAACACTAATTCATGACAACATCAAATAATCACAGGTGTTATATATAATTGCAAATGCTCAAGGACAAATTGACAGAAAAGCAGATGCATCATAACAACACAGGATAAACTAAACATATAGTTGCCAACACTTCCTCCACAGTTAACATTATCAGTTCCACTAACCTCCGTCGATGGTGCAATCATCAATTTAGCAGCCTTTATCGCGCCCAGAGCTATCCCAAAAACTGTGGCACTATGAAACAACGATCATCCCTCGCAGCCTCAATGTTCATCACACAAGCAAAAACACGAAATTAATAATAGAGGGATGAGATGACGAAAAGAAGAGAATCAAACCTTACTCACCAGAATTTTCTCTGCCAATGTCGCGACAACAGAACAATGGCAGCGGCGACACCGTGACGGTCTCGTCGAACGGGACACCCTCAATAGCGGTTGCACGGGGACACCGTCCTTCCTCTCAAATCTCTGGTAGCAAACCCTCGTCGCGGTGCCAGACCGTCGTCGTAGTGCCTGACCGTCGTCGCGATGGCAATTGATGACAGTGAAAGGTGTTCGATGGATGAGGGTTCAGAGTGAGTGATGCGGGTAAAATGAAGTGGGGAAAATGAAATCTGGAATGTTTAAGTCATTTTGTCGAGGCCCTTACCGAAGGATTTATCGACGGCACAATTCGTCGATAAGGGTTTAACACTTTTACCGACAGAATAGTTTTCTCATACCATTTATTAACGGATCACCGACGGATATGTCCGTCCGTAAATTCGACGACGATATTCGTCGATAAATCCGTCGATAATAACTATTTGCAGGGGAAATGGATCCTTCGGTAATATTTCGCCGGAAATAAGTAGAATTCTTGTAGTGGATATTACTTTTAACTTAAAATCCTAAAACATTGAATTTATGAGTTTTTCTTATATAATGTTTAATTTTGTCTTTTTTATTTAATATGATGTAACATCCTATTTAATAGTATAAAATACTAAACTAAACATTCAATATTTGAGAAAAAAAATAGATAGTGGAAGACGAATATAAAATCACTACTAAAAAAACTCATATTTCTTGCCAATTTTGTTTTGAAATTTTTTTGTAAGAAATACTTATAATTTTTGTTATGAAAAAAGATTGTAGGAAATTGCTACCAATTTTTTTTGCAAAATATTTTGTGTAAAACACTTTTCACAACAAATTTTGTAGAAAATACTTACGAATTTTATAATTTTGTAGGAAATAATTAGCCATGAAGGAATTACCTACCAATTAAGATTCTTAGAAAAAATAGCAGGAAAAAGTCTTTTACTGCAAATTTTTTTAACAAATTTGCAAGAAAATTTCCATTTAATATGAGAATTTTTAGTAGTGAATATTAATATAGTTTTCCATTAATAACCATAATAATATAAACGTATACAAAGCTAAGCAAATGATTCTAAGGGTTTTCAAAACTAAGTAGACATGACTGTCTCACAACTAACAGACCCTACTTTGTTGTGTCACTGCTATCCATCAGAGATGTATCCTCACTTGCATCCTCCTCTGCTCACACAATTAAGTGATTATTGCAAAAGAGATAACCAAACACAAGCACTCAAACACACAATGGGATAAGTTAATGTTAATAAGGAGCATTCATATAAATCAAAATCAGGTTACAATCCTTGGGCCACAAGATAACACACAAGTACATCTATACACACATAAACAATTGACACTAAAATCAATTATTCAGATACATGAACTTGACATCAAACTCATTAGTGGTGTGCATTTGTGGTGGTTCTCAAACTTTACAAAGTTTGACTTCGAAAAATTATCATTCAATCACTCACAAGATAAGTCTCATTTGTGTCTAGGACTTGATCAAGTCTGGTGTGTAGGACCTTCTTCTTTTTTTCACCATATAACCTATTATACTTTACTCTAGTGGTGATAAACTTTATAGAGAAAGAAAAATAATTCATAAAAAAATGTTTTTAGAAAGATAATTTTTTTCTAAACAACGACATCCATTTATGAAAATTTTAAAACATATTCGTTGATACTCATGTTACTGATTTGTATGTGTAGTGAGTTGGATCTTGGTTCATCTTAATTTGGTCACACTAAGTCACTGGACAGTTACAAAGTACTATGTTTCCTTGAATTTCTGTGTAAGAATTCATAAAAGGAAATATTAACCTTTCAACAGAATAAAGTTAATTTATATAAATTAATTTTAAAAAGCTATTTGAAGATTTTTTTACATTAATCTATATAAAAATAAATTTTTATTTTTATTAGATTAATTTTAATTTTTTATAAGAACTACTTTTAATTTTTATAAAAATTAATTGGAATTTTCCTTTACATTTTGATTTTCTAGAAATGTTGATTCCAAAATGTCCTTACATATGTCACGTCTTCGTTAATTGTTGATGGGATGTGTGTGATCAGAAATTTCCGTAGCCTTTATATATTAGGAAAATGATATTTTAACTCACTTTTTTTGACTCACTTTTAACCCATTGCTTTAATCACCATTAGATCATCTTTTTTATTCTTTTTAGTGATGTGATGTGATGATCTAATGATGATTGAAGTGGTGGGTTAAAAGTGGGTCAAAAAAAGTAAGTTAAAGTATCATTGTCCTATATATTATATCGTAACCGGTAAAAAGCACATACTTCCAAAGCAGTTTAGAGACTTTCCGTTTTGGCACACAACGTCCAGTAATTTTACTAAATTTTTGATAAAATAGTAATAATGACCATGTTTTCAATAAAAATGATTCCACAAATTTAAACAAAATAATTACTGCTGAATAAAATAATTTACTCATACAGTAGATTTTGAAATCTTTCAGAAATTTGAATTGCAAACGCTAGCTTCCATGAACATAAATCGGTTTAATATTATTTTGAGCCGCAGTGTTCACTGCAATTATTTAATGTATTATTTAATTTTATTTATTTATTGAAATTCTTATATTTATTAAAAGCGTCAATTTAATTCATTTAGTTAAATTGGTACCATTGTATTTTATATAATTTTATACATATTATTAATTATATATATGTATTGCACATATTGAATTTCTGTTGAATTAGATTATTCGATTAATGATTTTTATGGATGAACTTAAATATTTAATAACTTGTCGAAAGGTTCTTAATTGATATTTCATTAATCAGTTCTTAAAAAAAAAATTAGATACATGTTTTTCTATGTTTTTTTCTTTTTAACTCTCAATATTTTGGCATATCTTATAGAAAGAGAATAATATTCTCGCAGACAATATTACTATTCCATTTACTATATACATTATTTCTAGTTATTCATCATTATCGGTAATTGTTCTAAATATATCATATCGATGATAATTTATTATATATTAGGGGTTTTATAGGGTTTAATGCTCTTAAAAATTGTTTGTTCGACCATAATTTAACAGGTACTTGGTACCAATGATAAGTGTTGTAGGGGACCATTGCTCCCCAAATTTTTTTATTTTTTTAAAATATAATATATTGTTATATTTTAAGTAGATAAATTTTTATTTTCTTTATAAAACATATTTAATATAAATAAATAATAAAATATAAAATTAAATATAATAAAAAATATAAAATTTATTGAGATATTTTCTTTGTTCTCTATTATTATTTTTTAGATTTTTCACTGCATCTTTCACTTCCACGTTTGTATATTTTTTTTTGTTTTTGAAAAAAATACTAATAGAAAGTTAGTTACAAATTCATTTTTTCTACTCTCATTTCTCATCAGTTATCTTCTATTTTTTTAAAAAAAAATTAATACTTTTTTATCTCTTGATAATGAAATATTAGTTTAATATTTAGTACTTTTTTTATCTCATGAGTTTTTTTGTTTATTTTTTTTATAAATATAGAAAAAACAATTATGTACTATATGTTTTCCATAACTATTTTTTCTACTCTCATTTCTCATCAGTTGTCTTCTATTTTTTAAGAAAAAAAAATTAACACTCGTTTATCTCTTGATAGTGAAATATTAGTTTAAAATTTAGTATTTTTTTCATTTAATGATTTTTTTGGTATGTTTTTTATGAATATAAAAGAAAAAACTATGTACTATATGTTTTTTCATAACTATTTTTTAATTGTGATTACTTGATTATCGTAAACCTTTCTTTTAGTAATTACTTTCTCAATTCTCGGTTAGATTTTGATAAATTATTTTGATTTACATCTCCAAATATTTTCACAATATCCAATTGTTGAATTAGAGGAATCCTTTCTTAAGATTAGAAGAATTACAAATAAAAAGTTTCATATTAATTCTTTGGAACTTATTTCAAGAAAACATTTTCAAATATGTGAATATCTAATAAGTGAAAGATTTGAAATTAGAAAAATTTACTTAAAATGGATTTCATATTAAATACAATTTCAAAACTATTATTATTCTAATAATATAAGGATAAATATAAAGAAAATTTCATTTCTAAATTATATCTATTAGTGATAATGATTAAATATATAAATATTAAATATATTATTTTGACTCATTCAACAAATTTGATCAAAAGATCCACAGCTAAACATCGTAACCAGAATAACAAAATCGTAATATAAGTTATATGTGATAGTACAAAACTTGGTTAATTATTCAACAAGACACCAATTTCTCATTGTTCAGTATTATCATATTATCATATTATTTATAAAATAACAACATGTCATTGTCCCACATAACTAAATTATATAACATGACAATTAAAAAATCACATTAAATAATTTCAACAAAATATTACAACTATAAGTACTATGAAACCAAATAATGTATTTATTTTATTTTATTTTTAAAATATATTTTGGTTACCATGACCACAGTTTGGTATATAGTACACAAAAACTGTCGAGCAGTACATGGGCCTCCCACAAACCGAAGGAATGTATCAAAACTTTCCTCCATTGAACAAAAAATTCCCACATGAATCAGACCTGTTCAAATAATGTATCAATATTTCTACAATAGTAACATTAACAATGGAAGGAGAAGGTGACACTTGTGTGACAAAAAAGTGCTTGTTTTTTTCTTTTTTCTTAAATGTTAAACACTTTGTTAAGAGCACTAATGAAGAATTAAAAAAAAAAAAAGTTTTGATTGAGCATACGAAATTATAGGATGTTCTTACACGAGCCCTTACGAAAAAAAAAATGAATATATATACTGATTTAGATTGAATTAAGAAAAAAAGAAGCTAGAAATACGGCACGGTGCTGTGGAAGCGAGTGTCATGAGCCTATGAAAGAGGTCTGAAAATTAAGTGCATGACTCCAAAAACGAAGGCATACCCTACACAACAGAGGGTGGGTCCCCATGACCCACGTAAAAACAGAACCTAAAATTTCAACCATGTTACCAATTCTGTACTGTGACGTGGCAGGGAAAATTAAAGAGGTGTGTCTGCAATTTTGTTACCAGCTCAGAAAGAGAGACACACTTTCAATAAATGCATTCGAGATGACTTGGATCGAGAGGGAGAGAGACGCTTAAACGGAGGCATGACGTCATTAAATATTTATTAATTATTATAGAATTTAATATGTATCGAAATTAAAAATTATTATTTAAATTTTGATATATTTTAATTTTTTAAATTGATTGGATAAATAAAGTTACTTTAGTTTATGTGTTAATATTTGAGTTAAAATGTATCTGTTTTAATATTTTTAATGTCAATTTAGAAGATAATTTGTTATACAGATAGAATTTAATATGCGATGTAAAAATTATATCTATTTAATTGTAAAATTATTTATAAATTTAAAAATTAAAACTAAAATTTTAAAATATTTTATTTTTTAAAATTTAAATATATTAAAAATTTCATATCGACTAGAGATAAAGTCAATTATATATATATATATATATATATATATATATATATATATATATATATAAAAGTTGGTGCAATCCTTACTTTACCTATTATCAGACTGCTAGCAGATCATTAACTAATTTCTAGTCCCACGTACGAGATGAATATAAATGTGAGGGGTATATTAGGCTTAAAGCCCACTTGAGTTAAAACATGTTAAGTGTAACATCCTGGTAAGATATTACGTAAATAAATAATAAAACAACAATTTACAAAAAAAGTACCTCATTTATTGTCCAACCATTTCCCTAAAACGCCAAAAATTAAAAAAAAAACTTTAAACATTAATAGTCCAATTATTCTAAAATTTGCCTTTACAATATTAAAAATCCAAAGCCATGAAAACTATAATTAAATTACAGAATTTAAAAATAAACTCTTTATAAGTAAATCCTCTGTACTCTACTCCCACACTCCGCCTCTAAGCATCTCCTGTCTCACCTGCAACATCATCTGCTCCCGGATAATAAATTATCCGATCATCGCCACACACAAACATATAGGGTGAGCTATGCACATAAACATAATTAAATATGAAATAAATCCCAACCGGTAAATAATTATTTATTTATTTCCAAAAACACCCAATTTCCCACACTCATAAACAATATGAGTTCATGCATGTACTATAAATCTGGGATTTCATGTGCTTCCACGACCCTCCTTGCTCGTGGTCCAACCTATAAGTCTATCCCGCTTGTTTTCCTGCTTCACGGACTCTCACGTCCGTTCATCCGAACTCCTCGCTCGGACCTGGACACGCATACCCACCTTTCCTACTATGAACTCCCTCACTTATAGCATTCTCAAGTTGAGCATAAGATGAACTTCCTCGCTCACTTATCCCAACGAGAGTACCTCCGGTGAACTAATTTGTTCACATTCCGCATGCGGTCCACCCATCACGAACTCCTCGCTCGCGACTCAAACCAAGAACATCCCAAATCCCTTGGACTTAGTCCTTCAAGTCCAAACACCACAAACACATGCATATAACTTCCTATAGTCTAGAAAATACCAAGCAACCATTCCAAACAGTGCGTACAACTTGGCTTCTCGCCATTCTCGCTTAAGCCATGTGCCTTCGCCCAAGCGAGCGCCTTAGTCTCGCCTAAGTTGAATCACCTCGCCTGAGCGAGCGTGAAACAGTGGCTTCCCCACATCATCTCACTTAGGCGAGCTCAACTCGCCTGAGCGAGACTTCGTTCGCTCAAATACACACAACTCCTCGCCTGGACGAGGATTCGAGCTCAACACACACAGGTCTCATCGCGACCTCGCTTAGGCGAGCCACTCTCGCCTGAGCGAGTGAACGTGTCGCTTAACCCCAATCTTGGTCGCCTGAGCGAAAAGCTCGAACCAAACTCCTAAAGGAACTCCTGCAACTCTCGCCTAGGCGAGAGGGACTCGCTTGGGTGAAACTTGCAAAGTTTCGCCATTGCTTATGCACACAATTCACCAAAACCCATGCCAATTTACAATGTAATCATTCTCATTCAATCAGTTTCTTCAATCAAACCATAAGAACATACTTTAAACATGTTTGAATCTCCAAAACGAAAGGTTGGTCATAAACAACAATAGTACCAAAACCCTCATCCAATTCATATAGAACACCCAAGATCTTTATACATAACATCCAATCCACCAATTCTCAATCATAATGCGCATAATGCGAAATTCATACAACACATAATTCAATTGAGAATACAATGACACAGAACCATACACAAATCATGTAATTTACGCACACAAGGGACAGCTCCCCTAACCTGGACTTCTTGCAAAAATTGTAATGCTATAGTTCTTCTTCTTGCCCCAAACGAATTTCCCCTCAGTGCTCCCACAATTTGCTTTGCACAAACTCTTAATTCTCTTAATCTCTTTAAATTTCGCTCTCCTCTCTATAGGTAAGATAACCAGACTGCAAAAACCCTATTTTCACCTAAATTTTGCCTTTTATAAGTGTCTTAATAGGGGGTTTAAGTGCCAAAACGAAAATACCCTTAATGAGGTGTTAATTGCTATTTAAGAGCCATCACATTCAAGCCACAACTAATCATTAGCAAAAAGAAAGTTAGATTTGGGTTTACTAAGGTTCAAACCCATACCATGCTTATCATCAAATCAATGCACAACCACTCAAGCAAATTCGTGTTTCATTATAATTCACATCAGTATAGGGTTACATTACCACTCTCATGCTCATGCATATTATTGAAAATTAATAATAAAACAATAACACATAGGACTTGAACCCAAGTCCTCTCATACAACCAAGTACTCTTAACTACTTGAACTAGTACTTTTCCACACCATTTCAAACAATATTTACTGTCATAAAGGCTCCTACCACAAATATTTATTAATTAATTATTTAATTAATTAATTAATTTTCACGGATTTTATGGTACTAACAATTGTTGGTTTAAGAAATAGTTTATCATGAAAAAAAAATAACATGAGTTAAGAAAATTATATTTATTTATTTTTAAAATTTTAAAATCAAAATTTTGAGACATGAACTACTTTTAATTTCAATTTTAATTTTGTATAGTTTAAGAAAATAAAACATATTTAATATATTATTTTAATATAATAAATATTCACATATTCCATTTATTTTAATATATTGAAAAGTTATAATCTTACAAAAAAATAATTTTATTTGAATGTTATCAATAATTAAAATAATTTGACAAATATTTGTCTTTTTAATAATTATCGTATGTGTTTATTAAATAAAAGTTAACAATAATAAATGATTATTTTTAGAATTAAAAAAATCAATAAAATTTCAATAAATTAATAAATTAAGTTTTTATGTTAAAGTTAAGTAAAATATTATTATACCAATTTTTTTCATGTATTGATTTCTTAAGATTTATTTTGGAGGAATTTATATTAAGGATTTTAAAATAATATATTTCTCACTTTTATTACTTTATGTAATTTGTATAATGAAGTTAGCAAACTTACCATGAGTACTTAAAAAAATTTGAGTTGGTGCTTTTGGAAATTTTTTTGTCTTTTACTTCATTTTCTTTATAGTGACATAGAAACCCTTAATCATTTTTTTTAATATTTTCTATAGTTTTATAGAGAGATAGGAATTATATGATAATAATTATTTTGTTTAAACTTAATATTTTTTGGACAAATGATTTTTAATTAATGATTTATTTTTAGAAGAAAATAAAATTTGTTTTGGTAAAATAAAAAGAAAATTGTTTATATTTCAAATAAGCAGAATAGACAAAGATATGAAAAAAATAATATTTATTTATTTTATCTAATAAGCACTTATTTAAAGAAAAATTACAAACAAACTAGTCCAATAATATGATTACCGGAGAATTCGTAATATCTATTATTTCTAATGACTTCCCTTTTAAATAACTTTTTTTTAGTGTCAAACTACTCTTGATAGTGAGAAAGACAATTTTATTTTAAAATAATAAAAATAATCTCCCATAGTTACAGTATAAACATAATTCCTTTGAAGTATTTTTATAACTACACGACACATTATTATGTTAAATAATCTGACTATTTTTTGGAAATTATTATGAAATAGAAATAAAAATAAAACAAGTATAGATAGTACAAAATTTAACTATATTTAATATTGTATTACAAATGTGATTAAGATAATAACTATGGTAATAATGATAGTTGTTAAAAGAGTTGCATTTATATAATTAATTATGTTTTATATTTAAGCACCCTAATGTCATCTTTATATAAATACATATATAATTCATTATTAAAAAAATGGTAATAATGATAATACCTACAATCACAAAAACAATTAATGTTGTGCTTTATTATGAACTAGGCTTTGGGATTAACAAATTTGAATGTAAAAAAATTAAATTTTGAATTTGTCAATTTCAAGACTGAAAAGAAAATCAAATTGTTTAATTTAATCCAAATACTGAAAAATATTAGTTTTTCTTTTTTGATTATGTAATATGAAGAAATATTTTTTTTTTTATATTTCTCACATAAATATGCATAAAAAGATAATGATAGTGCACGTAAAAATTGTCCATTTTGGATACTTTTTTGGTAAGGGAACTTTATTTTTTGATATATGGGCTATAAAGCCTAATTAAAGGAGAGAAAAACATACGACGCAAGCTAAAAAAGTCCATTTTCTCTTCCTGTACTCCCTTTATTATAAACTGCACCTCTGTATTAAGAGTAAAAAAATATTATATATGTTACAGAAAGCATCATTTAGAATGCATTTCATAGGTTCTGAAAAATTTGTTCGGAAAGATATGCAGAACATATAATCTGGAAGTCACTTTTACAAATATTAAAATGATTATTTTTAAAACTATGGGTGTGCAGTTAGAAATTTTAGGGATTCATAATTATTTTTATTAGGTTCAACATATAAAAGGGCCACGAGTTAAGAAAAGAAAAGGTCTTTCTTCCTACACCTCCAAACATTTCTTTTGCACTTCCAAAATTTCTTTAAATTCCCAAAACACTCTTTGACTATTTAAGGAAACCTACAGAAATACATCTCCAGAATTATTTCCGGAAGTCAAAATATATGACTTCCGGAAGCCAAAATATATCACTGGAAGTCGATTTCCGAAAGTCAAAATATATCACCGAAAGTTAATTTCTAAAAGTCAATATATATATCACCGAAAGTTAACTTTCGAAAATCACATGTTACTAAGATTGTCGTAGCGTTTATGTCCCTAGTGAAGTGGTTCAGAATTCAAATTTTAATAATATTACTTTGGATATAAAATAAATTATATTGAAAAAGATATCGATGTTGTGCATATTTAAGATTCCTATTATATTAGTTATTACTTTCGAGATGGTTAATTTATATAAATACTGTAAGAAAAATAAATAAATAAATAAATAAATAAATGCAAATTTGAGAAAATGGACAGTCATTAAAAAAAACGTCAAGATCAATGAAGAGTATATCTTCCTTGTTTGCTAAAAGTTGAAAAAAAGACAAAAGTAGGGAGGCACATCTCAATCATAGCTCATTCGAATAATTTCCGCTTCAAGAATAAAAGCACTTCTGAACATTGTTAAGCTTATTTGCATTATACATTTAAAATTCAAATGCAAAAGAAAAAAAAAAGGTTAAATTCAAAACTCACATAAACTAAATTATGGTAATCAATTAAATTCATGTATGGAGTGAGTGATAAGGTGATCTAGTAGCTAGAAGAAAAGAAAGAATGAGAAAAGTCATAGATCGATCCCTCTTATTAATAATTTAGAAAAATAAGGTTGATTTATGTTAATAAAAACGTTAAATCCACGACGTATCTTTCACACCTTTTTAACTTTTATTACTAATTTAAACTTGATTAATCAATCGGATGAAATGAAATCAGAAAAGAAATGGGGCATATTAGGGTTGGGTTACTGTGGCAAATCAGAAGTTTTGAGTCCATAATCTTATTGATGGCGATGGATCGAATTGTGGTGGTAGTGTAGTGATTTAGTGTGGTAGTAGTGGAAGAAAAATCACAATGGTTGGTATTAATTTTGGAGGATTACGGACAATTCACAAATGTGGACATCTAAAGTTGTAGCATCAAGGATTTGTCATATTTGTTTTGGAAGTTTTTGAACAATCATCACAATGAAAGAGATTTTATTCATCACGTATCTATTCCTAATATAATTTTCATATATTATAAATTAAACTATTTAGATATTTATATCCTATATAACCTAAATTTTTGTATTTAACTAGGTGATAGACATGGAAGACGCCCAAAACTTTAGGAGATCTAAAATAAATTTGAGAATGAGATATTTTTATTTATTAATAAAATAATATATGTTAAAATGTAATATAATCTTATTTAAAATTTATTTTTTAAGTTTTTGTGTTGCAAAATTATCTATTAAATTGTCATAATTAATTTTATTTAACATTTGTTTTTATAAAAAGATTAATTCATTTAATTTTTGTTGAGACATTGTTAATCTTAAATAAATTTTTATTATTTTTAGTTTTGAAAAACTCTTTATGACATAAATAATTGATATTGAGATTGTTAATATTGTTAATATGCATTTGAATAAGAATTTACTCTTTTTATATAGTTAAAGATGTCAATTGGTTTATAATTTTCAAAACTTATAATTTCCTCCAACATATTTAATTCTGAAAATAAATTCAATTCATCAAGATCCAACAAATTATCATCTTTTAAAGATTTTTCAAGATTTAAGCTTTTTTCTTTAAAAAATATACAATCACTTTAATTTTTTAACACTAAATAAAAAATAAAAAATATCTTCAAATATTTTATATTGTTCAAATCTACTTTAAAACAAGAGTTAGTCATGTCACAAAGTACTAACTTTAAACTATAACAACCACACGAAATATAAAATGATCTAAGGTTTAGGTCAAGAACTTTTTTTTGCACACCTTGATGTTTTCCTTTCATATTAGATTCATTATCATATCCTTATCCTCTAAGGTCACTAATATCAAGTCCAACATTTTTTAATTCTTTTACATCAAAAAGACATTGTCCACTTGTACCATCTACTTGTAAAAAATCTAAAAAAATACTTATTAACTTGTATTGGAGTTGATGAAATATCCACACATCGTAGTATAAAAGACACATGCTCTTGATGACTTATATCTGCAGTACAATCAAGTATGATTTTGCATCCCTAATTTTTTTATAATTTTTGTTTTGATTTTCCCAATAAGCTCATGCTAGGGATCAGTACCACAAATGAAAAATTTATTAAAGAAAAGGAAAGAAAACCATGGAGGGACCACACCAAACCCATGATAAAATTACAGCGTACACATAATAGGAAAAAACCTATTATGAAAAAAAACCATGATTTCCTTCATGAAAATCATTTCATACTTTGAACTCCAAATACTAGAAAAAAAAGACAAAATTCTCAATATATTAAAACATTTATCATTAGTCAATCCTCTCACATTCCAAAAAAGACATTAACTTCAAGAAGTTTTTGCATGGGAGGATTTAGTATTAACTTTCTTTAACCTATCCCTACCAGGTTTTATTGTAATTTGAATCGGTCCATCATACTCTTTAATATTATAATTTTCCCTCTCATCAAGCATATTAGTCCATTTAGAAGTTATTTTCAATTTCTCAACAAAATGAGCCTTTTTAAACGTCAAAGGAGTATGAATTGTCACTAAGCTATTATGAGTTGAATCTAATTGTTGTAAATCCTGCAAACTATTGACAACAGGAGTAATATCCTCCAAAGAAAGCATATTAGCCAAAGAATCAAATTCCACTGGCACACTACCATCAATATTCTTAATAAAAGAAGATTCATTGACAACACAAATATTATAATGATTAACCACCACTGGCTCCACAACAAATTCAACCACAACCACTTGAGCTAAAGAGTCCCTATCAACTCATTTTGTATATTATGCCCAAGGTAATAGTTCTAAATTTCATTCTCTTTGATTCAAAGAATATGTTCTTGCTTAATTGGATCAAATTCTGCAATCGTTTCAATTAGACTTAGAAAAATTGCATTAACTTCTTGATGGCTCTTTTCATTGTTGCTAAGGAAGGCTAAGTTATTTTTACCAAGAGTTTTAACAACTGCAATAATTTTTAACAACACATTTCTCCATTATTCTCTATCTCTATTTATTTATTCTTGAACATATTTGTCTATTGTTTTTCTTTTTTGCCAATCTCATATACTTATCTATATATTTTTATATGAAATAAAAGAATTATAATATTAAAATACTACTAAAGATAAGTATATAAAAAAGAATGAGTTAAAACAGTAAAACCTAATTCTAACTGTCAAGAAAATAACTCGCCTGTAGACTCATAGTATATTGAAGTCTCAAGTCACTTTCTCTACTTTAGTAAGTGATTAAATTTAATTTCCAAATTTAATTTTTTTCATAAACTTGCACAATTTATTTTTAGATTAATCATTAATAAAATAATTAAAAAAATTATTTTGAAGATCAATCACGTAGTTGATAAGCATTTGGGGTAGAAGCTTAATAATATATAAAACTTATTTATACAATAAAAAAATCACAATATTAGATTTAAGATTACTAAAATAACACTTTTTTAATAGAAAACACAATTATAATGTGATAAAGAACATTTAATCAGGGTCGACTTAAGGCTCAAACAAGTAAATTAAGTGAATAACCGTGCAACAAGTTTTAGTTTTTGACTTTTAACCTTTAATATGATATGAAATAGTGTCATGCTAAAAGGAGAGAAATGTCAACCAATTCCTTTTGCCGCTTGAAATAAAGACATTGAGACACATGCACAAGACACATAAGAGATGAAAATAAATTAATGAATATTTATTAATGTGTCACAAACTGAACTACTAAAATAATATTAATATAGGAAACAAGGAGGAAAAACTATAATAAAATGAGAGAAAAGAAAAAAAATAAAAATAAAAATTATTAGTAAGAAAATAGAACTATAGCCGAGAAATCTCTTTTTCCTAAACAAAAATATAATTTATTGAAAAAAAGATGTTAGTTCATTAATATTTTAATAGTCACTCATTATTTTTTAATTAAATTTTATTATCAAAATAACGTGACAATTAATTTAATAAAGATATATTAATATTATTCTTTTAGCATTTTTATAAAAATATAAAGCAATGACTTTACTTGCTTAAACCGCTCTAATATCCATAATATCATTTATAAATAGATTATTATTAATTAGTTGCAATCTTTAAAAGTTAAGACTTAACAATTTAATTATACTTTTATGATACTATAAGTTATAAGTATAAGACTTAATAAGATTGTTTTATCTAAAGAGATAAGATTACCAAAATCTATAAAATAATGACTTATCATAAGAAGACTTTCTTCAATTTATGCGTTTTCACATTATTTAAATTACACTCATTTTATTACTTATTGGCTTGAATGTTGAAGCACCATCAACAAATCACAACAAGAAAATATGAAATTATACATTTATTGAAAATATGAATTATCATTAATAAATAAAAAGTAGAGATACAATTTTATATTATCATCGAGTATGGTTATCGGTAATATGTTTATATAGTAAACAATACATTAATCATTGATTCCATCGGTAGATGTAATATTAACATTTTAAAAATAATTATTTTTAGCTGGAATTATATTTGGCGTTTCTGGGGTTTTAACCCCACTAATGGTTTTACCAGGGATTTGAAATTCTCTTGGAAAAGCAAACGTGACAAATGGATTACCGAAAGTTTTTAGCAATCCTTGGAAATAGTGCAACTTACCGGGGTTCCGAAAATCCTGGGTATTAATGGGGGTTCTGATAACCTCTGTTAATACATGGGATTATGAAAACTCCTGTTAATGTATGAGGTTTTGGAAAACCCCCATTAATGCCTGGGGTTTTGAAAACCCCCGTTAATGCCAGGGGTTCCAAAAACCCCTCGTTACTGCATGGAGTTTTGAAAACCCCCGTTAATGTATGAGTTTCCAAAGACACCCATTAATTCCTCAAAAATCCCTATTAATACAAAAAAGTTAGTGCTTATATTGTTATGGCATTGCTATAATGCTAAAGTTGTACTTTCCCGATAATTGATTTGTTTAGTTAATTCTTTGAGTACGAAAAGAACTTTATTCTATGGAATTTTCTATTTATTGCTTAACATTTTGATTTTCATTATTATTTTAAAGGATGATTACATTTGACAATACAACCAAAACAAAAAACAATCATTTTCATAACACATCTCATTAACTAAAAAGCAAAAACTCCAAGGCCACTTCAAATTGAGCAATCAATACAAATATTCATTCAAACGGTACCAATGCAAATATTCATTCAAATGGTACTAGTAGTGGACTAGCAGTCATAATGCTCTTAATATAATAAGTGTTGGAGATGTAGCATTTGAAAGTATCTACCTATAATAAACCAAATATTAAAGGAAATTAGAGTTGTTCCCCATTAGCAAAATTAACCAAAAGTTTCCTAGAAGCATATTTGTTGACAAATTCCAAAAGTAAACAAAAAATATCGTCTAATGCGGTGTTGGATGTTGATAATTTGTTTCTTCGTTAGGAACACTTCCTTGATCAGATACCTAACATATAAAAAATAATGATAATTAATAACTTTCAAATAATAATATCAAACATATATTAATTTAATCAAGATTTAAATATTACCGTTGGTGCATGATGCATAGTAAAATCACGAGGCAACTCTCCTTGATAATTTTGTATCAAAAAATTAACCATTGCCTTCATTTCATTGAGTTGGGCTGTTAATGTAGAAACCTATTTTAAAACACAAAATTAATTAAAATAATCAAAATAGAGAAAGTAACTCTTATTTTCTACTTTTGAAGAAAAAAATGGAGCTCTTTTGACAATCTTGGTTTACATAACATATTACTTTAAACATATTCAAACGTCAAATTTGATAAAAGTAATGCATCATGATCAAAACTAAAAAATTAACCTGATTTTGTAACTGAGCATTAGAAGGATAACTTGAAGATGTTCCATTATATGAATGACCCTTGGAGCCAAACACTTTAGATGGGAAAGGACCCAAACCCAAACCCCTAACACGTCCACAATGTAAGCTTCCGAAAGCAAAAGCTAAGGAATCAGTACTTGATATTTCTTTTGATACAAATGATGATGATGTTGATTCATATACTTGAATTTTTTTCCTACAAAGAACATAATAAGAAACTAATTAAAATAACACAAAGTATGGTTGACAATTATAGACTTTATTAGAATTGAACTTACATTGATTTCCCTCGCTTCATCACTCACAAAGGCTTCATTAGCATGTTTATGTGTTGTATCCATACCTCTCCTCTACTAATCTTGTGGCCACACTCTTTTTCCTATAAAATTCAATCTTTGGAATAGTTTCCATTGTTGAAATGTGAAAAATACCTGTAACCATCCAATAAGATCACTACATATTTCTTCAAACTCACCTTAACTTTGTTCACTCACTCTCTCATACCCACTCGGTTCTTTCTTCCTTCTTTCTTCTTCCTTCGCCAACCCATTTTCTTTTTCTTTTCTTTTCTTTTTCATCCAAATATGTCCTCCACTCACGCAAACCCAGCAACATCATCCACTCTCATCTTCCTTTCAATCTTACTCCTTTCTTTTGCAACGATAACAAAATCTGACAACCCATTGTGCCTGTATCTTGTGTCTTTACACAAATATTTACATTCTTTTTTTTTGTTTCTTCATTCACATATGGTAAGGCCACATTTTAAGGTCCCCAAAACGGTTGAAGAATGTCAAAACTGAAACAAACATCCTTAGATTCCCTCCTTTTGCAATCCTATATTAGTTACCTTTTTTTTCCTCATACTCGCAAATTTTCAATGTTTGAATTACGTGTGACTTTTATCTTGCTTATTCCTTCCTCAATATAATTTTCCTATACAATTGGTTGTGCAAGAGAATTAAGAAGAAACAGGGGAAAAAAAAGAGCAGGAAGTACCCAACCAAAGAGCAAAATTTGATATGAAGCACTTGAACAGAAGTAGCAATCACAATTACGATGATTGTCATGGTTGTGGTGGATGTTGCATCACACTGCAGTGGCTATGGCACTATGGCAAAATAAGCAGTGAGTTAGGGAAACAAAATCGCAATTAATGACGAAGGGAAACAAAATCGAAACGAAAACGAAATTGACGAAATATGGAGATGAAATCGAAATCGAAATAAGGAGATTGGTAAAATGTCGGGAGACGAAATAGGGAGACGATATTGGAAGGAGGGAGATCGATCTTCGTTACCTTAAACTTCAAACATTAAGACAAGAAGTACGGTGGAGAAGAGATTGGTGGAGACGAACGATGGAGAAGAGAATGGTGGAGACGAACAATGGAGAAGAGAACGGTGGAGAAGAGAACGGCGGAGACAAATGTATGATTCTGTTTTGATTTCTTCTAGGTTAACATGGTAGCCACATGAAAGAAAGAAAGAAAGAAAGAGGTTTGTCTATTAAACATTAAATTAGGATTTAAACTTTATGGGAGTTTCTTGAAAAACCCCAGATACTTAACAGAGATTTTTTTAAAAAACTCTAGTACTTACCGAGGGTTTTTAAAACCTCAAGTATACCGTTTTTTACTTGAGGTTATTATACCCCCAAGTAAAAAAACCCAACTAAAATTATGTTTTTTTGTAGTGTAGAAAGAGAAAACATGAATTTGTAATGTTTACTTAATTATTATATGATTAATAGAATTACATGTATTTTATTGATAAAATTTATCGATGAATAAAATATTTCGTAGACAAAATTTTATATTACTAATAAATGCAGTCATCAATAATTCATTTTTGCACATCGATAAATGTGAAACAATTAAAGGGAACATAAAATTTGTAATGTTTATTGTATATTTGATGGGTTTATCCATGAGTAAAGTTGACATCAAGGAGAGAGTATTTATGACAATCTTTTATTGATGGATAGTGTGGTAGGTAAGTTATTTCTATAGTAAGTGTATTATTTTTATTGGTAAGTTAAATAGGAAATTAACAACATTAAACTTAGATAAACATTTACGTCATTTTCATATTATTTTGGACTAAATATTATTATAGACAATATCATGTACTTTTTCCTCATGAACAATCTAAAAGATAAGTTGTAAATAAATAATATAATTGGCAAACAACTACAGTTGGTACTTCAATTACCAAACATATTCATTCTATCTATAGCTAAATTAAGCAGAAGATTCCTACATTCTTGACCAAACGGAGGAAATTCATGATCGATATTTATCCATTGCGTTGAATCAATTAGATGATGAAAAAGCCTGTAACATCTTCTCTCATCTGCATGTTATCTAAGGTTTTTAACATCTTTTGGGTTTACAAGCAAACACTTAAGTATGGTATGATTAAAAGATACCAAACAACTTTCATAAGGGTCCATCCTTTTCTATCTCTTGACTATTATCTTCACTATTGTTTTTCTGTTTATAGTATGATAACCCACACTTTGGACATGTTTTCAACCTTCAAATTCTTTCTTGTATAATATGCGAGCATTAGGACATTCATGTATCATCTTATACTTTATTCCCATCAGACAAAAATTTTTCTTGGCCTCATAATTACGAGTAGGTAGTGTATTTCCATATGGAAGCATTTCCTTCAACAAAATGAGCAATTATTTGAAACTTTTATTGGTCGACCCATTACCTTCAAATTCATCAGCCTTAACATCGTTGACACCCGTGTGAACTTAGTTGAATTGACATACAATGGAGTCTCCACATTAGTAGATATTGTCTTGTACACATGCATTTGAACAAAAGCTTCTACACCAACATCGTGACTCATATCCTCTAACCAGTCTTCCTCCAATCGCTTTTCCATGGTGGAATCGACAACATCTTTTGTTTAGGAGACATGGGAAGTTTATTAATTCGCTATGTCATGTCCAAGCTGTGTAGCTTTAAAGGAAACCATCACAAAGAAGGTATTCCTTAGTTTTGGTTGCATACAACCTTCCCCTATTCAAACTGTTGACATAAGGACATCTAAACTTGACTTCATCGCCGCTTCTACCTTAATTATGTTGTGCAAATATTATAAATTGTTCTACTCCTCTCTTATACTCATTAGTGATGCATGATGAATTAATTCAATCTCGGACCATACATATATGTATTGAAATTGTATAAATAATTTCACCATTCTTTAAATGAATGAGCATCCCACTTTTGTATTGAAGGTGTGACCCTATCTCATTCAAGAAGATTCACTTTTTTAATTCATTCATACATATCAATTTTAAATAACATTACTTAATTTTCACAAAATTTTTTTCCAACATTTATGATTGGTCTTCTAGTTACACAAAATGAAAGAGGTTATCAACCACATTCAAATATGCATTTGAAGATCAATACAAAATACAGTTAGCAAAAATTCACAAAATTTAAGATACACATATTAGAAAAAAAAAAAATATATAAATATATATATATATATATATATATATATATATATATATATATATATATATATATATATATACTAATAAATTATTAAAAAATGATTAATTTTCTTAAATTATCTAATCCAAACAATTCTAGATTCAATACCTATAAATTATTAGTACGTCTCCTCTTACATTAATTTAAAGAAATATACATTTAAAGAAATATGCAATTTGTTTTTCAAAAAATAGAATGTAATATATAATTTTCGTATTGAATCTCAAATAAGAAACTAAAACTCACTCGATGAAACAATTTCAAACAATCTAAATTTGAGCATACGATAAATCATGTTTAAATGAAAATATATTCAATAATATACTACAAATGTAAATAATAATTTCAAACAAACTAAATTTAAGCGTATACAACAAATCAATTTTAAATAAAAATATATAAATAACATATTAAAAAATAAATTATGCAAATAATAAAAACATATTATCATTCATACAAATTTTAAAGTCATAGGTGACAAGGGAGAATCTAGGAACATAATTCGAAAACAAGAGTTGGACAATGGGAAGAGCAAGGCTCGCATTGAGAATTGTGGGTTGGATAGTGAGAGAAGACGAGGAGCAAGGCACATGTGCGATGGTCACTAACAATGAAAGAGAAGATGAACCTCTAATGGCGAGCAACGAAGCTGCAAACGCACGCGAGATACTCAGACGAGATAGGTATATTTAGACAAGAAAGAAAACAGGAGAGATGAACCTGAATGCAACTTTTTGTGGCTGATTCTAAAGTCATAACAAGAACAAAAACCTTATATTTCGCACCATAGAAGTAAATGAAGGTGTTCACAGCAATGGAAGACAACAACTATGTTATCTGGACAAGTAAAAAAATGTTAAAATTAATCCATTTTAGGATATATAGACTACGGTTCATGGTAAAACTGCTGAGTGTCTGAATATAGACCGGAGTTTTATCTAAACCTTAATAATTTAAAAAATGTCATCACATTTTTATATAGATTACAATTTTGTTTTGACCGTGTAACCTATATTGCGTAATTAATTTTTATATTTGCACCAGAGGTTTAACCTCGATCGATTGAAATCTTAAGTTCGATGGGTGGCTCCGCAAAAGATGCTTATGTATATATAAATTCTCTTATTTGAAATTTTGTAATTAAAGTCCACAAAAAGTCAAATTTTATAAGAAACAATACTCATGAGTTTCTCACCAATTTATTTTATGCTTTATTCAAAATAATGATTTATTCTTTATAATTTCTCTTTCTCTTCATCTGTTTTCAGAATACACTTATCTTTCTTGCACTTCCTCGTTCCTTTTAATCTTTTTCAAGTTGAAGTCTTTATTTATTTATTTATGATTTATTGTTTTAATTTTCAGTTTTATAATATGTGTATTCCAACAGTCCTTTAGCAAATTTATTTAAAAGTGCTTTAAAATTTGAGTTATTTTCAAATTGTAGATTATTATTTTATTTTATCTTAATTTTTTTTCACTTACACTTTTTTTAATATAATGGATAAATTTGACGCTAGTATGCATTTAAAGAATCACACATATAATATAGAAATAATCATATCAATGTCGTCTAATAGATCAATCTGTACTAATTTAACGTACGTAAATTATAAATCATAAAAGGAATCTTAAAATAATTTTCTTTCTTTTATTTAAACTATTATACATCGAATTACAAAAATTTTCATTAAAAGTTGATTCTTAGAATAAAATAAAATATTTTTCCAATTAAATTAATTTTTAAAATTATAAAAAAATTAAGTGCAAATTAAAAATTAATAAAATATGGATTCTTATAAAAATTTCATCTTAAGAATATTTTTAAGAAAACATATTGTATTTTCTTAAAATTGATATGGTAAAGTAAATAATACTTTTTACAAGTAGATTGTTTAACTAGAATAAAAAAAAAAGAAAAAAATATAAGAAATAGTGTGGTGGATGGGGTTGAAGGAGGCAGGGCCCAGTGGAGAAGGACATGAAAGATGAGAAGACAAAATGAGAGAGCTGGCGACATGTGGCATCGGCGGCGCGACAAAAAGTGACGTGGGTTGTGTTGGAGAGTGAATGACGCTAAAAGCATAAGCGCGTGGGTCCTTTCATTCGTAGGTGTCAACTCTTAAATCTCGCCTAACTTTTCCTTACTCTCATCTCTTTCTGTCACTGTGGGACACTCATCCCTCTCTACCGTTACAACCTGACCATTGTGGGACCCGGAAACAACTCACAATTTTCTTACAATTACCTTAGTACCCTTTGCTTTTATATTTATATATATAAATATGATTTTTGTCTCGGTAAAAATTAAAATTAGTTTTACTATTAAAATTTTTAAAATTTACATTTGTTATAAAATTTGATGAGAAAAGATTTTTTTTACTACTTTTATTATGATCAATTTTAATTGGTAGCTAATATTTTTGTAGTTAATTATTTTTTATAAAATTATAAAATTTGTAAGTATTTCTTACAGAATTTAAAAAAAAAATTTTGTTAAGTTTATTTGATGTTTTAAACGTATTTCAGAATAGTATTTGAGTTGTTTATATTGTTTGATACATTTTCGCTTTAATGTTAACTCAAATATTCTCATGAAACGTGTTTGAGACGTCAAATAAATTTAACAAAATTTGATTAAAATGATTAAGTCCATGCATATCTACAATTAGAAGACTAAATTAAATTAAAATTTTGAACATGGAGTAATTTCAATTTTCACTAAAATTAAGAAAAAATAAATGTATTTGACTATATATATATATATATATATAAAGTTATAGTATTTAATGAAATTTAAAATTCACTTTAAATTTTATCATTAAATTCTATAACTTTTTATCATTGTATATAGGTATCACTTTTTTTATATAGAAATATGGAAAAGGTAGTGCCTTCTTTGGAACAGTGGAGAGAGGAAAATGGAAGGGAATAAAATAGTAGGTTTAATGTACTTCTATTGTCAATTTTTATTAAAAAAAAATTGTTTTGCTGAATATCTATATTTTTTATACTTTTTAGTTGATATTTTGTTATTTGATTTATAATAATGTGAATGTCTTAATTGTTATTTTATGTTGTCATTGCTTATAAATTTCAGTATAAAAAATAAAAAGTGAATTAATTAAATTTTAAGTTTTTTTATTGTGAAAGTATGTCAAATATGTTAGAAAAGAATGTGATGTTAAGTTAAATTAAGAGACGATAAATTAGTTTTCAAAGCTTTTTGAAAAGATTTAGTTTTTTTGAAAATGTTTCAATATTATTAATAAAAAAAGTGGTAAACAACAAGATAACAAGGACAAAGAAAAAAAAAATACACAGAAAATTTATATCGATTTATATTACAAACGATCTTTCATCTAGTCTTGGTTATTCAAGCTTAGAAAAGTTAGAATCTACTATTTTTTTATCTTTGTACAACCAAAACATATATATAATAAAATAAGTTAATACAAGATCAACTTTTAACATAATCAAGAGGTTATTGTTTCCTTGAAACTATGCAAGAAAATACTAACCCAATCAACTATTGAACACACAAAAGGACATCAAATGGAAACACTCTAGCAACTTAGTAAAAGAAATAATGTAACAAAAGTTTATCACAACAAAATCAATTGACAAGAGAGTTCCAACTCAAATGATCTTAGATTTTGCTTTTTAAATAGTATTGGATGCATAAAAGAGTGAATTGAAGGTTTTGTTTAGAGTTATGGAAACACTAATTAGAAACTGATTCAAACATAACTAATCTATTATCCTAAGTTGGTAATTGATTATTTTGAGTAAAGTTTGAAAATTAGTTAAAACATTTTCTATATTTAATTGATTATTACATGAAATAATATATTATTTTTACTTTTCATGTATTTCAGAAACGAATTTAATTGATTACTCAAGAATTTAATTGCTTCAATTCTGATACTAGTTAAAAAGGCATTAATCTACTCTTTGTTTTAATCGTTTAATTAAATAAATAATCAATTATCATGTTCTAAAACATGTAAAAAATATTAACCTTAATATATAAGCACAACCATAATATCTTTTTCACATGTTTTTAACTTTTTAAAACAATTTTTTATTGATTAATTTTAAAAAAGTAGTGTGCTAGATTGAAAACTTGTAAATACTTTGGGTGAAAGACTCTCAAACATGTGCAATGAAAGCTATAACATTCGATACATTTTCAATATCACCTCTTCATATATCAACATCAAAACAATTAACATTTGATACATCTTCAATATCACCTCTTCATATATCAACATCAAAACAATTTCTCTTTCTCTTTTGGCTTGAGTCTACTCTTCAAGTCCACAAAGACACACATGAAAAGAGGGTTTAAATGTGTATATATAATATATATATATATATATATATATATATATATATATATATATAATATTTGAAAGATATTTTTTAATGATATAAAGTTAATAATTATTAATCCTAGGTCAGATAACTCTTTACTCGAACTGAAGTGAAAGTAGAAATTGTACATGATAAAGAGTTGACATAAGCTAGTCTCTTAAGATAGCTATTGATGCAAAGTAACTTTAACTCGCATCCTAAGAAATTTTTATGTTGAGATATTCTTTAGTAGATCCTCTTAATAATCTGAAGACGAAAACATTCCCTACAACACCAAATAAACTTGAAGAATATTTTTGTTAAATATACCATTGAACTTAGAATTGTGTGTTTATTGTTTGATAAAGACTTTGCTTATCACACAAAACGAAGACTACAAAATGATGCATCTTTTTTCAAAGAAAATGCTTGAGTCTTACGTGATATGTTGTTTATAAAGCACATCATCTTTCAAACAAAGTATTTCATGTTTCATACTTTATTTTGAAAAGCACTTAACCAAAAACTAAGGTTGTTGCACTTTACTTTTAACACTCATAAATTCAAGTATTTTCAATTGAATTCTTATTAAAAATTGTTATTATATTAGGTCCTTGATCAATTGGACTATCGTAACTATTTGATTTTGTAGTGTCAAACAAAACATAGGCAAAAAAAACTAAATACTAAAACCCCAATTATCTATATATAAAATAACATTATATCCTTTTATAAATTAAATACCGAAAAAATGAACAATATAAAAATGAAATGCTAGAACCCTAATTATCTTTATACTAGTGAAAATATGTTTGCCATGTGTATGTGTGTATTTTTTTATGATAATAAAAAATATTTTTTATAATTTTATTATAAATATAAATACTTTTTTATAATTTTATTGTAAATAGTTTTATTTATTTTATAGAAAATTGTATAATTAAAAAATAGTTAAATTTGAAAAACGGCCAAATGAAAAAAAAAAACGGTTAAATTTTTTGGTGGTTTATATGAAATTTTAATTTTAAATTTCATTGATACCGTAAATTAAAAAGCATAATACGCGCAAACTTTTTGATATAGAAAAGGCTTGACCTAAATTAACTTGACCTAGTATAGATTTTGTAATATCCTAAAGAGGATTTGTACTAGTACATAACGTAAATAATAACATAGTAATAATAAAATTTATATAACAAAATATTTATGATACATAGATGTTGTTAAATCAACTACACAAGAATAAACTAAAAACTAATTCATATAATTATACATATAAGTTTACAAAAAGAAAAACAATACAAAGATCTTTACAAAAAGATAACAAAGTAACTTATAAATTGTATGAGACTAAAAAGTTTGTTTCATATTGCATATTGTATAATTTACTTCTCAATCAATCCATCTAGAATACTAGAATATGTGAAACTACATAACATTAACTTTGAAACTATATAACATTAACTCAGTAGGTAGTAAAATAACATAAAAAAATAAGTTTATCATTAAACATTCTATATGTTGGTGTATGGAGTCGAATTGTCATAGAAGATCTTGATCACTCCGGCTAATATGTTCGAGGTGTCCTCTACTTGTATATATGAAGTGTCTTTAGCATGTCCCTTGAAAGAGTAGGGGGATGAGATACCTGTAAGTACTTTGACACTCAAGTTAATGAAAGTATATGGTAATTTTGGTGATAATGTCAAAGTTAAGATACCTTTTACTTGTGTTTTAGTCACCTTTACATACATGGTTCTCATTTATGGCTTTCACGAGTATTTATAATTCCTTCATAATGTTCATGAATGCTTTTGATTTGTTCTAGTACACCCAATGCTTTTATAATTATTATTTATAGTAAGTATTATTTTGTATATATTAACCTATGTAATGATCATTATGTTAAGAAATTGTCTTTAAGTCTAACTCAATAGCACAAAATGGGTTTGTAAGGTGAGGTTTGCACTCATTCATATATTGTGAATTGGCTTTACCTCTAGTCGATGCGAAACTTCCAACACCCCCCCTCACACCGATGTATATACATCTCGTGCATGGGACTAGACATTAATGGTGGTCCGGTAGCGGGTGGATCAACTGACCCAACAAACAACAAATTTCGCTAGGATAGACTAAACTATGACTTTGATACCAAGTTAAAAAGTGGACTTTAAGCCTAACTCAATCCCGCAAAACTGGCTTGTAAGGTGAGATTTTCACCCACTTAATTGTAAATTGATCTTACCTCTACTGGATGTGGGATTTCAAACATACCCTCTCATCTCGAGGTATATACATCACAAGTGTGAGACTAGACATTAATGGGTGGTCTGATAGCGACCCGATAGCAGGTGTAACTATATGCCAAACAAACACAAATCTCGCTAGAATAGGCTTTAACAATGACTCTAATACCATGTTAAGAAGTAGATTTTAAGCCTAACTCAACCCCACAAAACTGATATGTAAGGTAAGGTTTGCATCCACTTATATATTGTGAATTGCTCTTATCTCTAGTCGATGTGGAACTTTTAACACGCCCTCACGCCGCGATATATACATCTCGTGCATGAGACTAGACATTAATGGGTGGTCCGATAGCGACCTAATAACAGGTGGAGCAATATATCCAACAAACAATAAATTTCACTGTAATAGACTCTAAACTATGAATTTGGTACCATGTTAAGAAGTGAATTTTAAGTCTAACTCAACCTCACAAAACTGGCTTGTAAGGTGAGATTTGTACTCACTTATATATTGTGAATTGACCTTATCTCTAGTTGATGTGAGACTTCCTACATATTATATAAGTATATTAATATGATATTTTTTTAATAGTTAGATCAATAATTGAAATTAGATTTCATACTAAAAAGAAGTAGAATGAAAAAAAAAGACAAATTAAAAGTTTAAATTTTACAAATTAAGTAAATTGAGATATTTAATTCACCAACTCGAATCTTTTGAAGTTCATTGATAAATAAGTCAGATTATTTATCTAGACTTGTTTAATTAATAATTATATGTGTACATTTTTATATGTAATATTTATCTATATTTATAAATTTAATAGTTTTTATATTCTTGATCTATTTTAACAAAAAATGGTATGAAACGATTAATTTAACCTTAATAAAATTTTGTTGAAAAGTAATTAAATGGAATCCACTAATATAATTAAAGTTAGTTTAAAAATAATTTTATAACTATTTAATAAAATTGTCAATTTTTAATTATAGTTGACATTAGCCTTAGTGTTAGCATTAATATTAATATTTATAGCATAAATATTATTATTATTGGTATCATTATTATTTTTATTATTATTATCACTATTCATAATGGTGTTATTATTATAAGTATGCTTTTTTTAATTATAGAAAACATTGTTATACTAAATACTTTTGCTAAATAGAGTTTTAATCTTTTATAATTTTTATAATTTATATTAATATTATTATTAATATTTTTAATGGTTAAATACATATTACAACAATTATATTATTATTCTAAAAAAATTTAAAATAAAAAAAACAAAAAAAATGTTCGCACAGATCATAGGCTATTATAATTATTTCGTAAAATTAATTAACTGTATTATATTATGATATCAATCTATTTATTATATTTAAATCTGAAATTATTATTGCATCACTTAGATCTACTATTTCATTACTTTAATAACAACATTTACAATGATATAACTTAATTTTCATAATATTTCATTACATAATACTTTTACTATTTTATTATTTTATTATACAAAATAAAACAAATACGTCTCATGCGTACGCACAGGTCAGTATACTAGTTTTCAATAAAAATAGCAACATAGAATTTATAAAAAAAAATATTATTCCAATTTGAAGAGGGGCAATATTCCTTCATTCTAACAAAAATTGAGATTAAATTGAATAAAAAAATATATAGAGACTAAATTGAGACTGTCATGTGACACTACCACATGACACTGATAGTGCCACTTGGCACAACTATAAAGTGATGCATGGTAGAAAAGAAATTGAAAAAAAGAAAAAATTAAAAAGGTTTCATTTTTTTTAATTAATTAAAAAAATTCAAAAAAATTCTCATATTTACATGTGACATAGTCTTTAACATTGTTTGTACAATATTAACAGAAAAGACCTAATTGCATCAATTTTTCACAAATCGAAACTAAATAAAACTACAAGACTAACTTGATATTTTTAGACAAAAACTGAGACTAAAAGAGGAATTAAGCCCATGGTAGTCAAAATCAATATCCTACTCAAAATCGAAAAGGAAAATATAAATCGTAAATCGGAAGATCGTAACACGGATAGTAAGATCCTACAAATTTTATTGTCACTCAAAATTCACAAGTAAAGTTCATAATATATGAAATAAAGAGTACATCACTAGGTGCAAAACAACATCCTACCTATATAGGAGTAACAAAATAATAATTCATTAAACCAAATAGTCTTGTAAGTTAAATTCACAAACTTTAGCTCCATCATTTCCATCTCCTTCATCATTCAAATCAACATATCTAAGTCTTGACTATGTAAAGTTTCATCTTCCTCAACTTCAACTGGAATAAAGTTTTCATCCAAATCCAATGCTTCATTTTGCTCATGTTCATCTTCCATAATCCACTCATCCGATGAACAATCATCAATGTTAATTTGAGTTGGTTTTCTTGTTTATTTCTTCTTGGCTAATTTTGAACTAGCCAAAAACAACATCATTCATTGTATTTTGCTTTACCCTATTTCTTCTCTTTGTATGGACCTAAACAAATGCAAAGACAAATATGACAAGCAAACACTACTAGTAATTTATTATTTATAAAGATATATTCTATTAACTTACTATCTCAAAGGAACTCCAATTATGCTCACATCTAGAGGAGCTACATGTCAAGCTTAATATGAATGAAAATTTTTTGGAGTTTAGGATACTCATCACCATAAGACTCCCACCAATCTGCTTAAGTCTTTAAATTAATTTACCTAATAGCCAAGGGACAACTAAAATATTTTGCTCGTTTTCTAAAATCATTAATTTGAACATCAATGAGAGTTTGTTCATTCTCATCCTCCACCATCCTAGTTATACATTCCATCAAACCTCGTTTCACCTCCAAATCTGCTTTAAATCCAGGATGATAATGCATTTGAGGGTTAAGAAAATAGCTTATAACATGCAAGGGCCTTTGGAGTTTCATGTCCCACCTTTCATCAATGATGCTCCACAAAGGCAAATAACTAACCAAAATACATTACATTGAGTTAGGTTTTTGTTTTCCATTAACAAACAAATATAGATAGTTAAATGACTAATACCTTTTTTTGACAACATTGAAAGCCTTTGGAATCTTCTCCTTTGCTTGATCCATTACTTCATAAATGAATCCCATGGTTGGCTTTTGATTCGAATCAATCACTCGAAGCAGTTCAATTAAAGGCAATGCACCCTTCATACAAGTTATAATATTCTTCCAAAAATCCTTATCCAAAACAACATCTTCAGCAATTTTAGCATCAGTGGGTTCAGCAAACATGTTAGACTTCCACTCATTGCTAGTAAACATTCTAATCAAAGCTCCTATATTCTCATGTAGGCATCCTAATGTCAGGTACGATGTAGCGAAATGAGTAACACCCGATCTCACCAAATCCCTTCCTTTTGTGAAATGTTGGAATAGAGAAATTAGAGAAGATCTTGAATAGATAAAGGTAGTACTTTTTTTACCTTTTTTGGAATTGTCTCCTCATGAATGAGGATATTCTTTTCATAATCTTCCAACATTAAGTTGACATAAACTGTAGCACACAGAGTCCAAAATAGCCTTTTTCTTTTTGCCATCAACAAGCGACCAACAATTTTGTAGTTTGTTGCATTATCAATGACAACTTGAATGACATTTTCTTCTCCCACCTATTCAATAATTTATCCATCATCTAAAAAACTTTCTCAGTTGTTTTAGATATTGCAGATGCATCTATGGACTTCAAAAACACAGTTCCCTTTGGGCTGTTCACCAGGAATTTTATTATTGTCCTTCTTTTCTTAATTGTCGAGCCATCAGTCATAATAGTACATCTTTTTTTTTCATTCATCCCTATGTGCTTGTAAAGCAAGGGATGCATTTTGAATTTTCTCCTTCAAATATTTAACTCTGATCTCATGATAAGATGGAGGCTTAAATCCAAGACCATGTCTTGAAACCAAATCAAGCATAGTAGTGAATTCTTCACTTTTTTCCATATTGAAAGGTATAACATTGTTATAGAATCTAGCAATTGCTTGACAAGCTTCCTCTCTCATACCTTTCTTAAACATGTTGTTGATGGTAGTTTGTGTACTAACTACTCTCTTTTTAAAATATCTGTAGAAGTGTTGCTTGTCTCAGTAGCTTTTGTTGTTTCCTCCTCCTTCATGTTAAGCCTTGATTTATTGTTTAAGTTTTGTTGCAAGCTAACAATAATTTCCCACATTTCTTTCTTCACTTCATTAGTAACATCCTTTCAAGCTTCAACATCCTTTTGAATACCAGTCAAGTGATGCTTCAATCGATAAACTCCCCTTGTTACTACCTTTTGACAATATTTGAATTGCAATTTTCTAGTATCCCCAGTAACAAAATTACAATGCTTCCAAGATATATCATTCCTATTGCTTGAAGCATTTTTTGGAGCCACGGTTATAAAAGACTTTGAAGTCATTTTAACAAGTGAACAATTTCGAAAAATTTTGGGTGGGCAAGACGTTTGGTGGGCAGGATGTTTGATTAAAAAAAAAAACAGAGAAGAGAGGCAGTGGCAATGAATAGTTTGGAAAAATTATGGCTAACTAGGACATTTAGGTGAAAAAAAAAAACAAAGAAGACAATGAGTGGTAGATTTATTTACTGTGTAGTGGCACTTCTAATTAATAGAAATAGGTAGTCAATTTTAATCTTAATAAAAAAAGAGGGAATTAGGGATTTCTTAATGTTAACAGTGTCGCTTAATTGTTATTTTTCTATTTCACAGTCGCTCTTTTTCTCTTGTGCGTGGAAGAAAAGGAGTCACTATTTTTAAGATTAAAGTTACTTTTAGTGCAGTGGCAACTTTTGTGACTTACTTTTACCCTACTTTTACATTTGATAGTCACTAAATGAACTTTGAATTTGGACTTTAAAGTGTTTAGAAATTAAGTTAAAGAATTAGGGATTATAACATGTCCCAATTCCACCATCCTTCACGAAGAGAGAGACTGGTGAGAGTTACAGCCGCCACTGCCTTGCAAGAGTTACAACCTCCACTGCTTTGTGAGAGTTACAACCTCCACTGCCTTGCGAGAGTTGTCGCCGCCACTGCTTGATGACGTAAGAGTCGTCACCACGAGGGTCACCATCGGAAGAGTCGTCGATGCGACAGTCACTGCTGATAGAGTCGCCATTGTTGAGAGGGATACCATCACGAGGCCGCGAGAGAACCAACAAGTCGCGTGTTTTGTCGACTGTGTTGTGAGAACCATGCGCTCCCATGCGAATTGCGAATTGCGACGACAATCCAACACGATCTAAGAATATTACGAGTTTTAAGTGAAACAAGATCGGACAAGAGAAAAAAATCATACTCTCGTACGATGTACGTTATGGATCACGTTTTTTACTACCATGATTAAACCTTTATAAAAAAAAGGGTCCTTTATCACAACAAAATAATTGTGTGTATAAAACTTTCAATATATCTATTAAAACAACTGCCTTTATGAAATAATAACTATTTTTCTTTTTACAAACGAAAGTACAAATATTGGTCAATTTAAAATTATTTTTACCTTTGAAATTTTGTCTTTCCTTTTAAATATAAAAAGTTTAACACGAAAAAAAAATTAAAAAGTGAATATAAGTTTTATATTTGTTGAGGATCATGTTCATGCCATGTTACACAGTATTATCTCTTATTGGCACAACACCTATATAACACAAACTTAACTTTCTCTATCATGACTTTCCTATGTAAAGAAAGACATGTTATGTAATACATTGAATTTGACTTCGTGTATTGTCTTAAGATTCAAGACACCTTACTCCTTTTTCTTTTTCTATTAAAACATGAAGAATATAAATATTAATTGTTTTATTTAAAATATAAGAAAAACGAGTATTTCTCAAAGATTATGAAATATAATTATAACTTCTATTAGAAAATTAAATATTTATTTTCACACTAAACAAGGTACGAGTATCATTCAAGAAAATTTAAATGTAATTTCTCCATTACATGCTTCGTCATGTTCATACATTTTTGAAGAATATACTCTTTTCTCGGTTTGTATAATAGGTCCCCAAGTCTTATATTGAAGAAAATCCCTTAAATTTCAGAGAATTTGTCACTAGTTCAGTGGGACTAGTTATTTACAGAAAGTTGTCAAAGATTCTTAAGTGCTTAATACCCTCGTTGGTTTTGCACAACTTTTGGAATTATTGGTTGAAAGTTGTGATCTTGTGTACTATAATTGGTTAGAGCACAATACTTTCTAAACTGTGTCTTTCAATTTCTTTATGGAGAAAAAGAAAGGACATATGATGGCTACCAGCACTCACTCACTAATCTAGATGATAATTTATAATTTATGGTCATAATCTTTTACAAATTATTATTATTATATTTATTTTTTTATATTTATTTATGCAACTATAGAGTTGCAAAGGAAAGAGTTTTTCGAGATTGTCAAAAAATAATAAGTGAAAGACTTTTATAAGTTTTATTAAGAACTGTGTAGAGTGATTTTTCAATTAAATATGGATTTTTTATGTTGATATAAGGATTATACTTGGATCCTTTCGTGACTTAGAATAAACTCTCCTATAAAGTTGATATGTTCTCTCTCATCTATCATTGAGATAATCAAAGAGTGATGTGTTGAGGAGTTCTATCATTCGTTCAGGTTCTTCTTAATATTGTATTGTAACTTTCTTCTTTTGAAATGATGTGAAATACAAATGGTTGTGAATATTTTATCTATTTGATGTGTTGTAAAAGAGTTATTAATATCTTGACAATTTTTTCTATATACACTTTGAGGAGAGAGAAATAAAAGAAAAAAATAAATATGTATACACTTGTACATAAATTCATTATTTTTTAATTTTAGATTATATTATTGATGGATTAAATTGAAAATTATTCTTATTAGTAGTCAACAATTCACTTGATAAGATGAGATGCTCATTTATCAATTGCTCAAATTTTGAATAAAAAAAATGAAATAATTTACAAATGTAACATTAAACCAAAGTGATTAAATCAAGAAGAATAAAGTTTTTAATCTCACATAGAGGAGTAACAAAATGTCTATTATCCTTGAAATATGTGGAAACGAACTATTTATAATACATTTGATGAATTTTTCTATAAACACTTTGAAGTGAAAAAAATAATAAGAAAATTTGAAATTAATTTATGTATAAACTAATTTATATATAAGTTCTCCCACATAGTTTTTCTAAATCTTTATATACAGACTGTATATAAGCTATTCTATTTTATGGAGAAACACATTTCATTTAATTCTTTTTTCTTTCCTATTTTAGATGATGCGTGATGGCAAGATGACAATAATTCTTATGAATGTCAAAATTCCACTCGAAAAGATGAGTGACAATATCAATTGATCCAAATTTGAATCAAATATTTAATTATTTCGGTATTGTTTCTATGGAGAAACTCATTTCATTTAATTTTTTTTCTTTCATATGTTAGATGATATCAACTGATCAAAGTTTGATTAAACTGTTTAATCATTTGGGTAAAAGAAAAAAAAAAAACAAATATAAGATAAAACCAAAGTAATAAAATAAAAAAGAATAACATCTTTAATATCATGATGAGAAAAATAACAAAAAGCTTATTGCACCGATACTTCTTTCAAAATCAGCATCAAGAAAATATATTAACGTATATGTAAATAAGTTTGATTTGGAGTTACTTTCAAATATATTATATTATGGATGTAAATGTTGATTCATGTAAAGGATTAATACTTTATTCAATCAATATAAACTTCCACCGAAATGAGTAAAAGTTAAGTACAGTGTTTGAAATATTCCAAAAGCATAGATGCCAAAAATGAAAACTGTAACCCAACCATTTGAATGGGAAGAAAAATATGAAGAATGCGATATATATATAAGCTTAATGAAATTCATGAAATGAGACTTATCAACAACTTCTTACCGAAACACGAACTGTTCATGATGTAATGAAATAGACCACACCACTAAGTTAATAACCACAAAATTTACCATAACTTCGTTGTTATATATTCCCCCTTCAACCCCCATACGTAATGATCTTTACAATTTATGTTTGAAATATAAAGAATTTCATTGGGTTTTGTATTTAGATTATTTCAAGTTAAACTATGATTCTTAAGAAACAACAAAAAGAACATAGTAGTTCTTTGCCATGAAAATGGTGAAAATGAGTTGAGCAACACTTTGTGAAAGGCATGTTGGGAGTGATTTCACAGAGTTAAACGATGAAGCCGTGTAGGACTCAATTTGATTTACTTTTTTAGATGGGGGATTTATCATGTGCCATAAATAAAAGCACCAGATGGTACAAAAAGGAGACACGTATATTATATTTTTGGACAAAATAAGAAAAAAAGAGGGCATTGATGTTCTCATGTCATGGCATTGCAGCTTCAAAACGCAATTCAAGCATCATGGAACGGGAAATGAATGATTGAACTTTTTCGAATGAATGAATTAACTAAACGTTGAATCGATAATCGCACATACAGACAAATCCTCTCAGTATATATATGTCTTCATTTAGTAACACCAACGAAAACAAAATTATTTATTTTTGGAATATTGTTTAATTCTCTCTCTCACACACCTATGTATAATCAGAACAAATTTAGAATTTAGTTCAACCGGATGAAATTGCATATAACAGAACCCAAAAATATCAAGAGTAACAGAACTATAGGAAATAACTCCCAGAACATTTTCTGTCGCAGATGACTTAGAAGTGGTCGTACACTGATAAATATGTTAGGACTCATAATAGCTGGTTTATAGTAGAATAAGTGTAGTATCGTTCGAAACTACAAGAAACAACGTTTTCAAATATATAATTGACTTTATCAGAGAATGTCCTGAAATTGATTGGGTAAAAATGAATGTTTGACTGAGTTAAACATTCTGGTTTATCATCCACATGAACAGAAAGAGAAAGAGGAGAGAGAAAAAAAAAAAAAAAAAAAAAAAAAAACTTTCAGGGTCCTGATTTCCACAAGGAGCTTCACTTGCAGAAGGTAAATGCAGATAAGTTTGTTAATATTAATTTGTCCATGTCAAAGGAAGCGCGTGCACGTGTTTCCAAGAAAGGGAATCCAGAGATTTTCATTTTTTAATGATTACTGTTCTTGATTCAGTCCCCACAACGAAGAATTAAATATGCAATTCAAATATTACAAGAATAAAGGTCATTCTCTAAAGATTTGGCCGTAGAATCCAGATATATAAAAAATGAGACCAAGCCATGTCTCATTCTAGTATTAATTTTAATAAAAGCTGATACACAGTAATCATGTTCATATCATACAAACCATAACAACAACAACAACAAGACTGGAGTATCAAAGCACCAAAACAGAGTTCAGAAGATTTCTTACATATGTTTCGCTATTGTACAGTAGAGTGCATCTTTTAGTTAAAATCTATCGTAAAAACAAGGACAACATCACAAAGAATAAATAGTAAATGCGGATATTCTTTTTCTGCTGAAAAAGTTGGCTTTGTTTTCTGCATTTGATATCAGTAGTTCCATAAGGTAGCAAGGTCCACTGGTGCAGCTGGACCAATGGGGTTGTTTTGATTCTCAAAGAGCCTTTTACCCATCTCAAGATTTGACACAACTGAAGAGGTTTCGGCGTTGACATCAGTAGAAACACCTGTTTCCTGTGAGACACTGACCATTTCCGTGTCTGGTTCAAAGCCATTCCTCAAGAGTGATCCTTTGTGAAAGAAGGATCTGAGGTAATGGTTTGAAGAACCGGGTGATGGCAAATTTGGTGGAGCCTGAAGTTGATGAAACCCTTGAGTGGAGTAAAACGAATGGTTTGAAGAAACGCCATAAAGGGCGTTGTTGTTGTTGTTGTTGATGATGTTGATGTCGATGTTGTTCAAGGAATCGAAGATCCCTCTTGGAACATCAATTGGATTGGAGAAGCAGGGCACGTAAACCTGTTCAGTCGCACTCAGTGCTTTGGTGTTGCAAATGGAAGGCGAGGAATCAGTGAGAGGTGGCAAAGCAGAAGAACCCAATTCGTTTCCGTAAGAGTCCAACATCATTATCCCAGAAATATGAGTCTTCTTCCCACCTGAACTCTTCTGAAACACCCTGCAAATCACCCACTCGTTCTGCAACACGCCACTGAATTAAACTCAGCAACAGAAAATTCTCATGACTGAAACAACATGGTGAAGACAAAATTATTGTAAATTAGTTACCTTTGCAGTTTTGGGGAGGTTGGGGACAGAGAATTTACCCTCGAGTCTATATTCATGCATGACCCAATCAGTTTTCTCTCCTTTGGGTGCCCTTCCTTTGTAGAAAACCAAAGTTTTCTTCATTCCCACAGGAGATTTCCCTCTGAAGATCTCTTTGTCTTTCCCTGTGGCCTTCCAGTATCCTGCTTCAGTGGCCCTGTTGGTCCTCAAACCGGTTGGGTACTTTCTGTCTCTCACACAGAAAAAGTACCATTCTTTCTCTCCCATTTTGGCCTTCCCTATAACAAAAAAGCATGCACATAAACTTAAAAAACTTAGGAGCCAAAGCCAAAACCAAAGTAAGACTGAACTTATTGGTTTTTGCTTTGAACTTACATGGCAAATCCCAAGGTTCAGACCTGTTCAAGTCCACCTCTCCAATGGCTCTAGCTGAGAAGCTTATCTCAGTTACCTTTCTGTAAAGGTAATGAGTAATAAGCTCTTCATCAGTTGGGTGAAACCTAAACCCTGGAGGCAAATCCATCGGAACCTCTTCCTTACACAGAACTGAAACGTTTTCCATTCCCACTTTGCTTCCTTAACCAAGAATTTTGATCAATAACAGATAGACACCAAAGTTTTAATTTTCATTGGAGAAACAACATGGCAGGAGAGAGAATGGAATGCCCTTTTCTTCTTCTTTATATGGTTTTGTTTTGAAATAGCTGAATTCAGAAGAATATTAAGCTAGAGAGAAAAGGGAACGATGGTGGTGAAAATCATGGAACTGAAATGTGGTGGTAATGGTAAGTGAGGGTGGAAGAGGTGTTGTTAATAGGTGGATAAAGAAGCAGAGAGAAAAAAGAAACCCCTAAATACTGGTGTGCTGAAGAGAAAGAAACGTGGAATGTAAGGCAACCTTTCTTTAGTTATTTATAGCTCACACCTCTTAATAATCATAATTTCATCACCCTAATTTTGTTTTCAGTTTTGACTCAACACACACAGTGCCCAAATACCATGCATGTAATTATGATATTCTCAAGTGCTTACTTTGCAAATTCACTGTTTGTGGAAAACATTAATTTATGTACAAATAACCTAACTTGGGAACTTTCAAGTTTTTAACACCAACTATCAGACAAGACATTGTTGTTCATTGGTTCTTTTCTTCTCAACTCAGCTCACATATTCATAATATTTTTATTATTATTATTTTGGCAATGGGAAGGAAAGAGAGAATTAGTGTCACTGTGTCAGGTGGTGCAAAAAATTAATGTTCATCATACAAAAGGCATCATCTTGCTTTGGAGAATCAGTTATTTTCTCTTTATTTGAATTTAAATTACTAATTTGGCCTTCAGGGTTGGTTGTGGAGGCAAAACGCCAAAAAAAAGATACGAGAATAATAAGTGGCTTTTATGTTAAAGTTTCCGAAACTGACATGGCAAGTGTATTTTCAAGCCATTAAAAGTTGAAAACTGGAAATGGATACTTGCAAAGCCAGGCAAATTAAAATTTCCTTTTTCTTTTTTGTGCACTTAGTGCTGAAATTGTGAATTTGTTGTGACACACTAACTTGAAGTAAAGAAGCGAAGATAAATGAAGCACGTACGTAGCTCTCGAAAGACACACTTGGAGAATATCTGCGATTAAGTCTTGGAGGCTGGCAAATGGCAAATCCAGCTTCGACACATTATTTCAATGTTAACACGTAATTTAATCCCGTAATTCAACACTTCAAAAATAATTTATGTATATAAATATTTTACTTTTGATTTTGAGAGGCCAACAACTTTAATTTTAATTTATTTTCTACCTTCCTAAGGGGTGAAATATGATCATACACCTCTACCATGTTTTTAGAAATGGCATTTTAAGAAGTTACTTTTTTAGAAAAAAACTTTAAAACGTTTTATGAAAAAATATATTATATGGATTTTTGTTTTGAAAGAAATTGAAATTATAGAATTTTATTAAAGTAATTGGATTATGTAAAATTATAGAATTTAAAATAACACTTAAAAAGTAAAAATTTGAAATTCTTCTCATTTTCAAATTTATATTGTAATCTACAATTTGGATCGACTTAGGTCCAAGTTGTTTTAGTTTTACATAAGTCCGAATAAACTTGACTTTAGCTTGACATGAGATTGACCAAACTTAGTCTGACATGGTTGTAACTGATGTCTTAATTTAACTCGATTTGGTTAAACCTAATTCAATTTCTCTTGGTCCCATCTAGGCCCAACTCGACCGAGCTTGACTTGATATAGACCTAACTCAATTTGATTGAATGTGATCTCGTCTAACCCAACTTGACTTAGACTCCAATCTACTCGGCTCGATCGACTCAAGGCGACTCAGTTTAACCGAGTCCGGACCCACTCGACTCGACCTGAGTTGTGGCATAATTAACTTAAGTTAGGTCAAGGCAGACTCAACTTGACCTACACTTGACTTAACCTCGTCTTGATTGGACTAGGCCTGACCTGGTCTTGATTGGACTAGGACCCACCTAAGTCTAGCTCAACACGATTAAACATTGGTCGACCCGAACTCAAATGAATGTTAACCCACTTTAACTCGACTTGACCTAAGCATGGGTTGACTCAGCTCGACCTAGACCTAGGCCAACTTGGCTCAACTAAGCTTGCTTAGGTCAACTCAACTTGAATGAGCTCTAACCAACTCAACTCAACCTACACCCAAGCAAACTTGGCTCGACCTAACTTGACTTGGTTCTGATTAGGCTAGGACCAACTTTAGAGATGACAATGTAGGCTTGGTACGACGAATCGGCTTGCAAATCCACTAAAAGAGTGCAGTGTAGGCCTATAGATTTTGAGCTAGTTAGTTCGCAAAAGTTTGACATGCATAACCCGCAATTTGTGCGGCCCAAAGGGAGGGTAGACTAGCTTACAGACTCGCATAATGAGATGTGATTTTTTCTTTTTACTGAAGAACGTGAGTGGTTATGAAAACTACTTTGGTTTCTTTCTTTTTTATTTTTTTTCTTTTTATTGAAGCATATTTTCGACTTGGGAATTTTAAAAATAATGGAATAAAATTTAGACGAACTCAATGATAATGGAACAAATTAGTATATTAAACTTAAAAAATGAAGAAGAGTATTTTTAATATATAGTTTTCTCTTGCACAACTCTTTGACAATAGAGATAAAGGTGAACTATAATAATATACAAGATACTAAATAAGTTTTGACATCCTCCCACTATCTCTGAAAAGTCAGTCAACTTCCCCTCTTATTTATAAACAATACCTTAGGACGTTCCAATATAAGAATAACCACAAACTTAAGTTTAAGATTTGGTCCTTATAGAAAAATCTCACTACGACATGTCCATGTGATATAGAGAGGATCTTAAATTTAAAACTCTATTAGGTTCTAAAAGATTGAAGTATAAATGAAAAAAGTTATAGAAGAGTGACTCTAATGAAACTCTTGTATCAGAATAAATTTTACAAGAATGTCTTGAAAAAGAAATACCATGGTAGGATTTGTTTAAAGTAAAAATAAAGTTTTATTATAAAAGTCTTACATTATACATAAGTTACGACGGACTAATAGATAAGTGTAATTAACCGGTGACGGATGAAATTATCCTTAATGTAATTGTTATAAGTTGATGGAGCTGAAAGTAAAGTCTAGTGATAAATTAGGAAAACGTATTTACACCTTTGATGGGTGCAGGAAGCAATTGTCTTTTGGAAAGAGCTTTTCGAAACGAGTTTTTTCACATTTTCTCTCTTCTTCCTTTGCAATGTTCTCCTCTCTTCCTCTTCTAGTGGTGGAGGGTGTTTGAATCTATTCTTATTATTATGGGGTGCAATTAATAATTATGGGGTGCAGGGGGCAATAGCCTAATAGCTGAATGTGAGGCCATCATACACATAATGAAAAGTGACCCACCATAATATTGGATCTACTAAAATTGAAATTACATTCTAGATTTTATAATCCAGAATTCATTAGAAAAACCATCATAGTGTATAATGAAAAGGAGAGCGAAGACCATGAACATGCAAAATAAGAAGGAAGAGGTGCAGGAGTAACTTTTACTTTTTTAGAATAATTTTAGTGAGGGTGGTTTGGAATTTATGGATTTTATGGGGTGTAGGAAGAAAAAAAGAGAAATACAGAAAAAAAAAACCCTCTTTAAGAAACAAGTTCCATGCTGGTCCTACATTTTTCAACTTCTAAACAACATTCCAGATTTTAAACCTTTTTAGAAATGTCATTTTTTAATAATACATGGAGCGTTGTAGAATAAAAATATTTTAAAATAATTAAAAACTAATGTCGAATTATGTATTTCGGAAAAATCTTCTATTTTGTTTTTTAGAATGTGCAATTTTGAAAGTTTTTTATTACATTCCAGGTATTATTTTCTGAAAATGTAAGAATTTTAAATGATTATTTGTATTACTTCCCTAAATTAGAGGGATAGCAAGGTGTAGGAAGCAATTCTAAGGTGTAAAAGGAAATTGCCTCGAAAAAAAAAATCTACTTAGGCTTCAATTAATTTATAAAAGGGGTGATAGCCATTGATAACGCTTATCTATTATGTGACCAACGAGGTCACAATACGTACAAACACAATTTCTCAATCCTAGTTTTGGGGCATTGGACTTAGCTTCAAAGACAATCTTTGAATTCTAGAAACGATAAACTTTGGAACCAATTGTTGTTGGTTTATCCTTCCGATTGATTAAAGGGAAAAAACACAGTTAAGCAAAGGAATATAATAGATTGACAGTATTTCACCCTTCAATTGCGCTAACTAACCATGAAATCTCACGTATGGTTCACGGTTTAAATTGACTTCATATACTGAAAAAAATGTAAGTTCAGAGAAAATTAAACTGAGTTTGAAACATAAATTCTAGACGATTTTCTTGAAATTTATATTGAAATCACATTTTATTCTCAAGGTGTGTTTTTTTTAGTGGAACGATTTGAGGGAGAGATGATGGATTTGAGGGTGAAGTTTATGTTGTATTTTTTAAGGGATTTGGATGTGATAGTAGAATGAATTTGAGAGTAAATTTTGTGAAAGTTTGCATACAATTTAATTGATCTGACTAATAAAAAATAAAATAAAATTTATGAAAAAGTTGGATTACAAAATTGTCCCTGATATTAAATGTAGTATAAAATGATAATGAAACAAATTGTAATTAATTTTAAATTTTTTTCTTCAAAAAAAGTTATTAATGATATTTATTATTTGAAAAAATGCTGGAACAAATACATCCTTAATGGATCTGAATCAAAAACAAACCACACTAGAATCGAGTACATAGCAAATGAAATCAGATAAATAACAAATCAAACCGAGTAAATCAAGAAAAAATTAGGAAGTTGAAATCGAATACAAGTACAACCATTACTTCTTCATAATCACACATGTGAGTGCTGTCTCCATGAAGGAGCAACAATGGTGGAATGATGCAAAGTTTGGACATTCGATGAACATGAAACATACCAACACAGGAGGGAAGGGAAGTAGAGTGCATCAAACATCAAACGGAAGCGAAGTACAAGGTCATAGTAGTAAAATACCAAAGTTCTCTCTCAAATCTACTCAAAACAGAAGGATCCAAAATGCAACACAATCTCTCAAATCGTCGTTTTTTATTCATTTTCTTTCATCGAAAACGAACACCCCTAACATTCGTAGATCATCGCTCTCCATCCCTTCACTACAATAATTTTGTAGAAAAGAACACACCCTTAGGCTAATTAATTGTAGATGACACACCGGTGACCTCAAAACCAATGTAATATTTTTTTTACTAAAATTAAATAATAAAGAGATCATATTTATGTAGCACAAGTGAAAATGAGATGAGTATATTATTGGTGACAACTTTGTAACAATAACCGAAGAATAATGTATTCACAAGAAGAAAAATGTTCAAAAACTCTAAGCAACGCTTCTTCTAACACCGGACAGATAATTGACACAATGCTTTCATCATAAACTTTTTTTTTTTTTGTGTGTATGTATGATTCAACCAATTTCCTTTTGTTTCTATGAGGTGGTCGATAACTCCACAGTTGTAAACTAAGTGTTCAATCTACGAATGCTTCTTTTGTTTCTTATCTTGCCATTGTTTGATATCAGAATCTATCCTTGTCTTCACCCTGGTCTTGAATCCTGGATATGGTTCATATCCAATACTAGATTGGAGAACCTGCGAAACACAATAACATCAAATCCACCTTGTTTCAGTTGTCAAAAAGACTCAAGTACAAATATGCATAACAAACAATTACCTCAAGCACCACGAAAAAAGGAGCCATCAGAAAAGCTTGGGTAAGGTTGTCCAAGAGAGCTGGTGCACGTTTCTAAAAGAGACAAACAATGGTCAAAACATAATTGGAATGTAAAACCTCTGCATCATGGATATAAGTGATGGAATAAATCCCTTACCTCAAACACACCATGACCAATAAACTGTCCAGTCCAACAAAACACCTGAGCAGCCAAAACAACCTGTGTATTGCCATCATAAACAAGTTACAGATTTGAAAACGTACGAGTACGGCATTGTGTTCTTGTCTTTCACGAAATAGAAGATGCACTCACACGATGAACAAATAAACGATGCTTAAACATAGCAAAATAGGAACATGTATTTAATCTAGAGCATGGTTAGACTAAATTTCACAAACTCAAGTTTGAAAGAACTTCATTTTACAAACTGAGATGTCTTCTTTTCCTTTCATTTCAAAGCGAGTGGCAAGGTAAGATTAAGACAATACTCAATTTCCAATTTCCAAAGCCGACCCAATTGAAAACCAAACAAGCAATTCATTAGGGTCTCCCAATTAAACCAAAGAAACCATCATCGTCGGTTGGTAGCAAACTAGCAATTCAACTCTTATTCTATCTATTCTACTACATAAAGACAACATTTTTTCATATAGTTAGGGATTAGCTGATGAGAAAATGAAAAAGAAAAGAACTGAGAAAAAAAGTCAACCAAAACCGAGCTTTTTTCACTCTTATACAGGAATAATGTATGTTTGCTTCAGAACACAATTTCCTCACTGGCAGACCTCCAAGTTGTAAGAGTTGGGAAAATGTAAGAACAGGCATATCAGAAACACAACATCTAAGTAAATCTACCAACAAAAACTATCATAATAATAACTGACATTTGTCAGAAAAACCTAGGTATGTATCTGTTTGTCAGTCTAATTCTTCCTTCTCACAGTCAAACCACATCCGACATGCATTGATGATCAGCAAAGTACAACGAGAATTCAAACACAACCTGAGACTCCAAACACCGAAACAAACGAAAAACAATTCGCCAACGGCCCACATATTTTTTATTATTCTTTTTATTTTCCACAATCATCTTCTTTTCAAAACTCGGTCAAACATTAAAAGCGGACATATCTACCAGCACAAAATCAAACAACAATCATCCATGTGCTAAAAGATTAGTCCCTTTCACTCTATTCTTCTCTGTGACGAATATAAATCTCGGAATTATCGAGGCTCCTTGGGAAGGAAACAGCATTTAATTCAACAACGAAATTCCGTACAGAGAAGAGACATAAACATAATCAAACCAGTTGAAAAGAGAGACACAAATACACAACACAACAAGTGAGGCCCAAATAGAAAAGGCCTTACTTTGAAGGGTATTCGTGAATTAGTATTTAGTACCTTCCAGGCGAGCGAATAGCCGAGGGTATTGGCGACAAAACTAGAAGCGACCCAGCAGAAGAAAGTGAGAAAAGCAGTGAAAGAACCAGCCTTTATATCCAAGGCCATGTAGAAGAGGGCGTAGAAAACGGTGGCGAAGAAGCCCCAATTGAGAACCAGCACTGGGGGAAGGAACCCTAGGGAGAGAAGGGTGGGGGTGAAGTAGAGGATGATTTGGGCGGTGAAAAGGATGGGCCAAACAAAGAGGATGTGGATGGCCACGTTGATGGGGTTGCTGTGGTAGGCGCCATAGAAGGCGAAGTGCTTCTCTAGATCCAACAAACCCATTTTTGTTTCTGAATTTTTGATGAATGGTTCGTGAGAATTGGAGGATGAAATGTTTGTTATAATAAGTTTTTTGGGGTCAATGGGTTGAGAGAAGAGAGTTGTTGTTGAAGTGTGAAAACATGTGCTGGAGTAGGTTGTATTTGAAGGTTGTTTCAGCATTCTGGATGAGAACGCTGTTTTTCTTCTTTCCACGGCATGGGGCATGAACATGCCCGTGCTGACCTGGTGGCACACGCAATTGTTTGTGCCCAAGAACATACTTTTTCCACCACCACAACTTCAATTCAATCCTTACGCACAAATACTTTTCAAGGAAGGAAAAACGACAAACCAACAAATCTATGCCTCAGATCCCCTAACATTGTTTCATACAGACCATATTTTCCTTCAAATATATTTTTGTAAAATTTCTGATTTTCTAATTTTAATTTTTGTTTTAAAATTTTAATTATCTGTTATTTTAGTCCTCAAATCTCTTTTTACCGTTAAAGTCACACGTGTACATATTACATATTTTTACGTTTTTTAAATATAAGTAATAATATAATTGTAGATAATAATAATAATGTAATATTATTAAATTAATATATAAAATAAATTTATATTTATTAAAAATAAAATAAAATAAATAAAAATATTCATTGTTGATAAATAAAAAAATAAATAAACAATTTTATAAAAGGTAAATAAAAATAATTTTTAGTTTTAAAAAATTTAATAAATAATTATATTATAAAAAGTAAAATCACATAATAATAATAATAATAATAATAATAATAATAATAATAATAATAATAATAATAATAAAAAAACGTGATACATAACAGAAAATCTTTCTATATAACAATTGTTATAGATTTGGTTACACTATAACGATTATTAAGAAATCGTTTTCTGATGTCAATTTTCATGCATTTATCAAAGTGAAATAGCAATCCACGCAGAGCATTAATTCAAACTTTCTTTGATTTTGACCTTTTTTTTATTTTATTTTTCTTTTTATTTAAGTATTTTTTATGATAATTTTTTTTTTATTTTTAATAAAAGATTAAAAATTATATTAATTAACTTTATTATTACAATAAATTAAATTTCATACCAAATTACAAAAAACAATACTAAATTTATAAGATTTTAAACAAACATTTCCAACTTAAACACACGTTGTCAACTTAAAAATACACAATACCAACCAACTAATACGTGAAATCTTAGATTCAAATATTCATTCTACACATAATTATTGGTTTGATTTGGTTCTTCTTCAAAATTAGAAAACCCCATCTGTCAAAAAATTATATCAAAAAATATAAGATTAAACTTGATAACAAGGCAGCATAAATTTTAATGGATACTTTATATTGATTAGGAAAAAAAATATTACACATTAATTATTTATTTATAAACTATTACATACTAACTTTATTAAATGTAAAAAAAAAAATATTTGTGTTATTAATGTTATTTAATTTTTTGTTCTCCATTAGGAACTTATACATAAAGAGAAAAAAATATTTATATATTTGTATAGTAAATATTATTCACTTGCTTTTTTCCCTATTTTTTCAAACAATGTATAATACTTAATTCAAATTCACCTAAATTTAATTAAGATGGGTTAATTCCTATTTAATGCTAAAATAAAAAAATAAAAGAACTCATATTGAAATATCACGAATGTATGATCTTCTTTTCTACATAATTCAAGAGAACTTTTTAACTTTTTTCTATTGTAATATCTTTACACAAGATTGGTATTAAAGTAAATAAGAAAAAGGGTTAAAAATGAAAAAAAAAATTATATAAATTTAAATTAATACTCTTTAAATATGAATTGCTCTACCTTATAATAAATGGGCAAACATTGTCATTCAAAAATAAATTTTGCTAATTTACAAAATGTGGCTTAGGCTACTACAGAAAAAAAAATAGATTTTTAATAATTTATAACTTTCTTTAACTTTTAGTTTAGTGATGCGTATTTTGTTATTATTTTAATGATAATATAATACATTGTACTTGTCAAATTTCTTAGGCAGTTGGAAACGGTAGTAATTGAGATTTGATTTTTTTGTATTGATTAAAAAGACCATGATACTTTGAACAAAAAAAATTGTTAAATTTTGACAATTTTTTTCATTTTAATACATCAAATCTTTCTTTTCTATTCTCAAGTTACATCCGGTCACGTCACCATTATTAAGTTTGTAAAAAAAAATTGTTAAGAAATAATTTTTCTAATTGAAAATGTTTAATTAAGAGATTAAACTTATATAAAACTAATTAGAGTCTAAATTATGAATAATTAAAATTAAAAGACTAAAAGTGTTCAAAAAAATAGACTAATATTGACAATTTTACAAATATACAATCAAAATATAAATTAAGCCAAAATAAAGATAATTTGAAAATTAGAAAAGTTGGAGATGGAATTGTGAGAAATGAAATGGAAGTAGTAAAACCATAACGTTTGCACTCTATCATAGAATAGGCAAGTGAACACAAATACAAAACTTACTAAATAGTTTAAATAAAAGAAAGGAAAAACGTAAAATTGTATATTAATTATTTCATTATATTTAACCCCACAACTTAATTATATTTCTTACACAAAATACCAAAAGATGTATACACATAATTTTAATTTTGAAAATCATAAAATTGATTCTTAACATTAATACCTAAATGTATATTAATTAAATGTATATTAATTATTACTTATTCGTGTTAAATAAAGCAATTAATAAGAATGCTTGGATATGCTAAAAATTCAATAAATTTCTTTAAGTTCGCATGTAATATTATTTGGTGTGATTCATGGAAGATAACATCTATCATGAGTTTCCTTTACATATAAGATATTTTACTCTTATTTCATCTTTAAAAATAGTGGAGTATAATAACTACATATTTAACCATACTTGTTTTAAAGCCAAATTGAGGTTATGATTAAGATAGTAGGGGTTTATAAAATTTTAAATCATAAATTTGCAATATAGTAGACTTTACTTGTTATAACAAAAATGATAAATCATCACAATAAAATAAATTAATACTTCATCAAATTTAAATTTACAAAATTGATGAACTTCTTATCATCCTAATCATAATAGATTTTAAGGATGTATCAGAGAATAATGTTTTATTTTAATTGATTGAAATTCACTTAAGATTTTTAATTAGATTTGAATTTTTTTTTTCAATTTTTTTTTCAATTATTTTTTATTAATTAACTTTAATTGTATTTTATTTTAAGTGAAATTCATTAAAAAAAAGATGAATATTGATGACTTTTAATTGTATTAAATTTTAATTTGGTTTAAATTTTATTTCAACATAATATAATAATTTAAAAAAGTGATTTCAGTGAAGAAAAAAAAAATAATTTACACGATTTTTATAATTTTGTTTGATTGATCATATCAATCTTATTATGTTACGAATGGAATTTAAATGGTAAATAATATGAAAAATCATAAAATTTTACGATTTTTATATTTAAATATCAATTTTCACTATAAAAAACTTATATTTATTTTTATATAGATATAAATTTTGTATATTATTATTTCATTTCAATTAGATAACAGGTATGACATTAATTCACTTATACATGTCCTAGTATTATATGAAATATTTAAAAATATACAAGTGTAGGATGTAGGATGGTAACCAAACACTTGGTCCAAATTACTTCAAATAAATAGTTACACCTAACACATTAAGTACAAATGCAGGTATATCCACATACAAAAGTTTAAGCTTTAACTATAATATTAATTTGATGCTTGAAAATTGACATTAATAATGAACTAAACTTCTGTCACAAAGTCATATTAATTATTTATTTTGATAACAAAAAACAGTAAATTTAGTTGGGTTATACATAGAAATGATAAAAATACACGTTCACGGGTATTCGTCGATAAAATTCGCGATGAATAGCTGGTGTCCACAGGTATTGATTATTCACAAGTAGTAAGTATTTTAATATTCATTTATAAATGAGTCGAATATGGGTATCATACTATTCGTATCCATACAAACTTAAGATTAAAATTTAGTATTAGTTTTATAAGGTTAAATTTCATTAGAATTAAAATTATATTTTATTAGATTAAGTTTAATTAAAATTAAAATTTAATTTATATTTTATTTTATATATTTTTGTTATTTTATTTATTGTAATTTAAAATTAATTTTTTTTCAATATTTGTGGGTGTCCACATATAACCGTGGGTTTTAAAATATTTATAATAATTTTTAAACGAATATCCGATAAATAAACCAACAGATAATGAATAAACTTTTTTGTTGTTGGTAGACGCTATTTGCACTCAATCTGTTTCTATCCCTAAGGGTGTGTTCGTTTGGGAGTGTGGATATGGGAAAGAGTATGAATTTTTGTTGATTTGGATGGATGAATTTGTGCATTTTTTTGAGTGGATTTAGAGGGTAAAGTGAGTGAATTTGGAGATAAGCTATGATACACCAATACTTCAAATTGGATCACGTATCTGTATCTGACATGTATCGTGTCCGATATTTTAGGATACTTTAACGATATTTATCAATGAAATATCTAATTTATAAAATAGTAGTACACTACAATAAAACCTTTGAATAATGACAAATTTTAGTGACAAAAAATAATTAGTCACTATAAAGTAACCAAATTGACAACTAAAATAGTTCCAAAAAATTATAATCAGTCTCTAAATTGATAATTAAAATAGTTTGATGAATTGACTTTTAAATTGGTCACTAACATTAGCTACAAGATTTTGACTACCAAAATAAGTAATCTCTAATTAGAAAATTTGGATTCACACATTAACAATCATATATTTATTATGTTTGTAAGAATTATTGTACACTTTCATTATTCATATATCACGTATTTATCACGTATCGTATCCTATTATTTTAGAAATAAACGTATCGACGTATCGGATACATGTCGTATCCGATACACATATCGTATCTATGCATCATAGGAGATAAGTTTTATGAAAGTTAGTGAAAGATTTGATTGATGTGATAGATAAAATAAATTGTAAAAATAGATAGAATTACGAAGTTACCAAAATATCCTTTATGAAAAAAGAGAATGATTTTGTAATTTGATGTTATAAAAATAATTATAATTAATTAATACAAATTAAAAAATATTAAAATTATATGAAATTTTAAAATAAAAAAAAATAAATCTTTATGAATGTAAAAAAAATAATACAATTAAATTTTAAAAAAATTATACAATTAAATTTTAAACAAAAGTTTTACAAATAAAGTTAAAAAAAAGTTAAAAAAAAATTAAAAAAAGTTAAAAAAAACACACACACACAACACTACACGACACTGGCGTCGTAACCAGTGTCAAACTCCTTTATGCCAAGACACCAGTTACGTAACCGATGTTATACACACACTTGCGTCGCACCGATTAGTTAACTGGTGCACATATCTTATGCATTGCACTATAGGACTTCATCCCCATAACACGCCACCACCTCTTCACCTAAGTCCACCACCACAGCCCACCACCTTCATCCTCTACCTCCCCCACCACACCCGAACACCTCATGTTCTTTCCTACCACAATATGACAGAAACTTTGCACGGAAAACGGAAAAAGAGAATGGTATTTTTATATTTATTATATATAATACAAGTATCACCCCACTTTTGCGGAGATAAATTGAACCATCTATCTCTCAAATCCATTCTCTTATTTCGCTTTGAATCAAACAAATTTGTGTTCCCAAATTCCTTCGCATAGTACACCCCATAAAAAAACACTGCGTAAGTGATTGTGCTGAGTAAAATTTATTGTATTTTCAAACAAACAATCAATTATGAAAAGTTGAAAACTTATCACAATAATTTCTTTTATCTATTTTTTTCTCCGATCAATTATTTTGATTTATTTTTTCATAATTTAATTCTATTGTATTTGTGGTATATAAATATAATAACAATTATACATTAAAAATGTTATAGCAAGACTTTTTATTAGACAGTTTTTCACTGAATAAAATTATTCCGAAAGAATTACCAATTTTGCGCTATCAAAATAACAAAAACTGATTGAGAGAAACATTAATTATTTTAGTTTAGATTATATATTAATTTAAAATCAAATCAAATCAAATCATACATGTTTTGATGACTTCTTAATAAAAAAATAAACCATGAGTGAGGAAGCTAATCTAATGTTAATATTTTAATTATCGTTGAAAGCGTACAGCTCTTTGGTTGTTTGGTTTACGTCATCTCATACCTCTTATCGTATGTTGACATTTCGTATCGTATGTCATCAACACTCGATCCGAACTCGTGTATATTATTAATATTAAGAATCAGATTAAGAAGAGCTTTAATTAAGTTTCAAATATTTTATAAATTTAAATATTTTTAATTGAATTTTATTAAATTATTTTAATTTATTAAGTATCTTAAAATTTTTAATTTTTTAATTAAGACCGTGTTGCTTAATCTTTCATGCGTGACAAATAGTTATTTTTCTTCTATTATTTTGTTTATTTATTTCCAAGTTAAGATATATGAAATTTTATGACTAATATCTATACTTTTAACATATGAAAAAGATACATTTATTTGATAATATTATTTTATTTTCTGTAATTAAATTTGGTTTAAAATTTTTATTAAAATTGTTTTATATTTTATTTACAATATTTTTATCACTCACATATTTTTTTATAATTTAGTTAATTTTTACTAATTTAAAACTTTTAACCTACATTTTCTATTTTATTTGCTCATAATTTTGTAACTCAAAAAATTTGATTTCTTTTCTAATACTTTCATTATTTTTAAACGTTTATAATATATAATTTTATTGTTTATGAATCACATTAACAAAATTATAATAAGAGAATATTTAAAAATGTATACATACATGCGATAACACTCTATTAATTATACTAGTAAATAATAATGTTACGAAAACTAAATTTTATTATTTTTGTTAAAAATATATTGAATATTAAAATCTTCATACTTTTTGATAACTTATATATCATCATCATCTCTAGAAAGACTAAAGGACTATTCGTTATCACCACCACTATTAATATATGTGATAATAATAGTTTTTTATTATATAAAACATTTTATAATAAAAATTATTTAACATTAACAACAATATTATTTTACATTTAACAAACAATCTCATTTTTTTATCTTTAAATAAGTAAAGATAACTAAACAAAATGATATTGACAAAGATTTAATAAAAAAATAAAAAAATATTAAGTATTTAATAAAAAAAATTAATGAACACTCAATTAAAATCATTTAAATTTATAAATAATTTAAAATTTAATTAAGCTAAACAAGAATGTTTAAAATTTTGGATTATATTCTTTAAATACCGAAAATAAAAATTGAGATACCGTTAAAAGTTGGCAATGAAATGTTAAATTAGAGCTAGAGATTGCAAATAAACTCGTCCATATGTGTATGGTTTGAATTTGTTTTTGTTTTAACAAAAAATCCCCACATTAATTGATTGGGTATAGGTACGAGGAATTCCAAATTTTTTAATTAGGTATGGGTATTGTGACATCCCATTTAAATAGAATACTTCAACTAAATAAAATGTCGCATAATTATAATATGGGTTAAATATGTATTTGGTCCCTCAAGTTTTAGTGAATTTTGGAATTAGTCCCTCTTCGAAACTTTATACCAATTTAGTCCTTCATCTTTAGAAATGCGTGGTTAAAATAATTAAATTCACGCATTTTTAAAGATGAAGGACTAAATTGGTATAAAGTTTCGATGAGGGATTAATTCCAAATTTCACTGAAACTTGAGGGACCAAAAACATATTTAACCCTTATAATATTTTAGAGCACATGGCAACAGTATATAAGAATCCATTGAATACAGTCATCCATAATTATACTGGAAGGAAAAAGTTAAGGCACAAAACAATGCCAATAACATAATATAAAAAGGGCAACAATTTAGTAAAGATTTGCTCATATAGCAATTAAAACAATAAGGCAAAAGTGCCCACAAAAAGATGCTCCCAAGAGTGAAAATCAACCCATGCTAGACTAAGCTACAACATTTCCATCATCAATACGATCACTAGGATTACCATATCTAATTATATATACTACAACACCACCATGAGATCTCACCAAGAGACTCATGGAATTACGTTCATCCCATTCCATATCCATGTTCTCACACCCATTCCACATGATAACTCAAAACATTTCGTTCTCATGCCAAATACCAACCAGCCAACCAATCCATTTATCGTTTCACACCAAATATAGTAAACGTCCCATAAAAGCATACCAAACATGCATGATCACATACTTAGAGCTTGAAAGGTAAATAAACAATCATGGAACAATTTCAGGCAGTACGTGTTTTCTGCACAAATCTCGTCCAAGCTAGAGGTCTTCGCTCAAACGAAAGAGATTCACTCGGTCAAGCGAGCCCTTCTCGCCTAAGCGAGATTACTCGTCGCTCAAAATGAAAACTCGTCGCTTGAGCAACAATTCAAGTTGAAACCAGGGGTGAGTTCCTACTACTCTCGCTTAGGCGAGGGCCACTCGCTTAGGCAAGATTAGTAGGTTTCTCACCTGCTCGCACATGCAACATCATATATCCAACTAGAAGCACAAACAATATATTTGCACGCGATCAACAACATTATTCAAGGACCAAGAACATAAAACAGACCATAAACAGGCAAAATAACTTAAAACATGAAACCCTAGCTTCCCTTACCTGGACAAATACTAGAAAACGAAACAAGCACCTAATAAATGAGCACCACAGCTCCAAGACGAATTAAAGAGCTGTAAAGCACGAACATAAAGACGAGGGTAAATTTCTAGAGACAAGCCCAAGACAAAACCAAGGCAACAAAGCTGGAAAGGAGTAAAGGAAAGGTTGAGGTTCAACTTACATGAAAGAAAGTGAGCACAACTAGCTAGGAGAAGGATGTGGCTCAAGCCCTAACAGAGCTTCTGTTTTCAGAAAGGGTGAAAGGTAAATGAATGTTGCTAAGTGAGGAGACAAAACACGTAGTGGAAAAACTATAGAGTTTTTCTGAAATAGCTAAAGGCTAATAGGCCGACTTGGGCCCCTTACCTACTAAAGTTAGGCCCATCAGTTTAAGACAGAAAAAGGGGGCTACAGGTATGGGGATGCACATATATGCCCCGTCCCCGTCCACACACTCGCGATAATACATGTCCCCGTCATATCTCATCCCCGTTTAAATTATTAAAATATTCATAATCAATTAATTAACCTTTAATTGTTTGGTTTGTCATAAATTGCAGATGCATCTCCAAAATATTTTTCATCTCATCATAACCTTTATGCAATTATGTTTAAATCATGTATATTAATTAAATATTTTTTATGTCTCACATTTTGAATATTTTTACTTTTTTTAATATTTTAATTTATTGTATATTTTCCTTTCACATGAAAATTTTTAAGTGTTCAATAGCATAACCCTTTTATTTACAAGGTAATATAACAAATTTATCTTTTTTACTCTATTATTATTAATTTTTGTTTTATTTAAAAAATCTTTTATTTTGGTAAAACAATTTTCATTGTCTCTTAATCATTGAGTATGTTGATATTTGAAAAATTTTCTTAAATTTCTAAGGTATTTTTCATCTTATCGTATCTTAATTATACATTTATTTTTCTTTGTGAGGTTTCATTCAGTAGTCCTCAAATTGTTTCTAAGACACACATTTGATAATTTTTTAATATTTTTATTTATTTATTTTATCATATAGAATACTATTTTGATATATTTTATATAATTATTTTTTATTCTCTAACTCATTATCATACTGTAATTTTGTCATTATAATTGTATAAATAAATTTTATTTACTATAATATAAAAATTTAATGTAATTGTCTTGAATTTTTTTTATCACCATTCAATATACATTCAAGTTCAAAAGAGACAAAATCTATGTGAAAATTATATTATTATTAGTCTAATCTTTATTTTTTCTGTGATTTTAGTCAAATGATGTAGTATAACCTTTATTAGTGTATAAAAAATAGATTCATTAAAATTTAAAAAATTGAAGTAAACAAACATTTAAAATATGTTTTTATTTGAATATTTGTTTTCCTTTTATATTTTTTTAAAAATATTTTTAAATTTTATTAACTAGATTTCATTAATGTTTATAAATTTAATAAATGTTTTGATTCTCATGAGATTTTATTTGGTATTTTAATTTGAAATGTATACAATTATAAATTTTTTCTAAATAGTTGATATTGAAGAAATAACTCTCCTCTTAATATTGAATATTTGATAATGTTATGTTTCCTTTACCTTCATCATAATTTTTTATTATTTTATAAAATTTAATTAATTAATATTGAAACAACAAGAAAGTAAGCACGAGTATGGATACAAATCTATATCTATTACTAATTGAGGAGGTAGATGAGACAAAAATTTAATATCATATTAGATTTAATATATGGGGATGAAATAAATTTTTTCTATTAAAATATGTGAGATAATAAAACCCGTCCTTATCCACCCCACTCTATCCTGTTGTCATCTTTGATTAGAGCTTAATTCAAAGTAGTTAAATTGTTTTTTTTTTTTTAACTAAGGAAGCTAAAGTGGACGTGAGATTTACGCTAACTGACTTTGGAAGTTAAATGTTTGAAAGTTGAACATAGATAAATCCAATGTTAAGGTTAAATGTTATGTTTGGAATGTAAAGCTGAATGAAAAGGATATTCATGAATGAGGACAATAGGGTCATTTTAATGAATTGTTGAGTAGAATTGCACTCAGACCCATTTGTTGGAATTATGTGCTTGAAACTGAAGGGTGGTTCTTCTTTGTGCTCTTATCCACTCTATCCCAATATGAAAGGACATAGTAGCAACCACTTTTTCTGCACTTTTTGCTCAAAGCAATGGCTGAAGCTGTTATGGGTTTCACCCTTTTCAAATCACATAATCTTGGCTCATCTCTACAAAGAAGGAGGTTTCAAATGAACCACTCTTCAAGATTGGTAAAATGCTCCTTCAATATCCATTTTCATCACATGTTATGAACCAAAAAATGAAGGTGTTTCTCTCTTTTGCAGCATTCAAACTCTACCCTTTCCAACAGACCGTGGCAGGTACGTATACTTCATGTTGAAAGTTCAAACCAAGTTTACTATATTTAACCTTAGAGCATATGGATTGAACTTGAGTGCACAAAATTTATGTATTTGAAACCAAAATTTTTATAGCATGTTGCATGTTATGTGTTTGTAAGAAGGTGTCAGAGGGAAAGAGCAAAAGGGCATCTCTGTGTAAAGTGAATGGGTTACCAGATTGGCCACTTATGGCAATTATAGTTGAACACATGGAAGGACAGAGAGATTTGATCACTAGTAAATCAGTTTCTCATCTCAGTGATCAAGCAATAAAGAATGTTTGTAAGTCTCAACCACCAAACTCTGTTCTTTAATTTCTCTTTCTTTTTTTTTTCTCTCCTAGGAATTTCAATTTGGTTTCTTATTGGTATTTTTTTTTTCTGTTGTAGACACTTGGTACATAATGTTCACCGTTTGGGGAGGCTTATTCTTTGGTTCAATGAAGGTAATAAATCAAGGGACTTCTATGGATGTTTTATTTATTTATTTTATGTAATATATGTTTGTTTGATACGATTTTAGGATCCATATTATGACTCTGAAGCATATAGGGGAGATGGAGGAGATGGTACCGGCAACTGGATCTATGAAAAGGTAATCCTTTTAATGATCAATTATGATTATTAGGGATCTAATTTTTTGTATCTTGTTGCCATTATGTCACATATTTTTAATGGGAGAAACTGTTTTTCCTGCATAAATAATATGCAGTACTGAAGATGACATCAATATAAGGATTTTTGGTTATAAATATATAATGGGTGTTGTTATATATATGCAGCAAGAAACGATGGAAGCAGAAGCCAGGGAAGCTTTATGGAGGGAGGAGTTGATTGAGGAGATAGAAGAAAAGGTTGAAGGGTTGAGAGAACTTGAAGAAGGTGTCAAGAAAGAGAAACTAGTCAAGTGATTCATGCATGCATACTTTTGCTTCCACCCATTCTCCGTTATTGTGTATATAAATTAAGATTATTTTCTTATGCTTCAAATGCAATGCTAAATCACCATATAAATCAATGTTTGGTTTTTAATTGTTTTCTCATCGGTTGGTACGAGAGTTTCGATTCTTGACGTTGGTGATTTTTTTTTTTTTACTTTCTATTTTTCTTTAAACATTTTTAAACTTAGGTAAAAACTAGTGGTAAAGTTATTTCTCAACTCGATACATATACGAAAATTTATTAATATTTTTTGTTTCACAAATGAAAATTAAATTAAAAAAATAATCTAAACCGGTATTTCATGAGATTCCGGTTAAGGCTCACAAGAATGCTAAGACCCATATAGAATTACAAGTTATAATCGAACCAAACCTCTCGTACCAGAACAATTCCAAAATTAACCAATAAACCACCAAATCCTTCACCTAGCCTCACGTACAGTTTGACCGTTACCCAAAAAAACCTTCAAGAAATGTTATACAATTCAAACCAAGGTTTCTATGACCTAGCCTTACATATTTTAAACCAAACCCAGCACACATAACACCAAAACACCAACTAATAATTATGTTCTTGTAATCCAATGGTTCCGCTAGCCCTCTTTTATAGAACCTACAATATTCTTTTCAAAAATCACCCAACAACCTCTAAGATTCTTTTCAAAACTCACCCAAAACCTCCAAGAATAAGCCCTAGGTACTCATGAACTAAAATTAAAATTTAGTCGCCTTTGTAACATTCCAATTTTTACCGCTTAAAAACTAATAAAATAGGATGTTTCATTTTAGTGTTCAAAACAAATAAACCAGTGTATAAAATATATTAATATAGTCTTATAAAAGATAAGACTATATAAATATAACATTTATACAAACCAACTAAAAATCAATTCTAACTTTATACATAGACTAGCCACTTACAAAAACTCCCACTGAAACCTTCCACCAATCTAATAGATGACTCCTCATCCTCCAGAGATGCTTTTGAAACTACAACCACACTGCTCCCACTAAATAGATGATCATCATAAAAGAAAGACAAACCACACAAGACAAAAACATAGAAGAAGGATAAACTAATGTGCAAAAGAGTCTTCATATAATATAAATGAAATTTATTTCACATACTTGATCAATCATACAAATCATTGGTAAAGACAAGCATACGACATATAATGACTCAAACAAGAATTAATTATTCGAATACATGCATTGATATAAGATCCTAGCAAATTGTGCACTTGTGATGACCTCTACTACTCTGCAGAGTCATTGCCAATGAGTTTCACCCTACCATTCACAAGGTTAGTCCGTTAAACTCCTTTGGCCAAGGTAAAACCCATAGACTAGGACCTCTTGCTCCTCTCACCATATGCCAAATCCTTCACTACTTTAGAATTTGATGGTCATTAGAGCGTTAGGATAATTTCCAACTAGATCCATATACAAATGCATACACTATTATAAATCATTAATAATCCTCCTTGAATTAACATCAACAAATCTCAACTCAACCTCTGTTGGGTATTGGGCTCCTTCCTATGTAGAAAAAAGTCACAAAACTTGAGAAGCTCATGTCTCACTTAACCTAGTGGAGGGGGGGCTGAAAAATAAAAAGAGAGATAGAACAATAAAGTCATATAATCCATTGAAAACCCTAGCACATTAAGAGAGAGATAGAGGGAAAAATCTATTCATGTTTTTCACTAAGCTGTCACTGTAAACTTGACACTGCGGATTCATTCACCGTTGGATCGTGCTAAATATTTTACAGCAGGTTCGAAACACATTGTTCTTCATTTTGATCGGTCGGATCGTCGATACGTGGTTTAAGTTGGAGAAATTAATTTCGCATTGCAGTAGTGATTTTATAGGTTTTTCTTCTCTTTGTTCTTTTTTATTTAAAAGCTTTGTTGCTTTACTATTTGGTTGGGTGTTAGCACTAATTTGTGCGGTTGATTGAGACTCATTTGTACTCTTGTTGATCATAGTTAAGTCATTTCTTTGGTTTAGACGACTTGTGATTTTTACCCTTGATTTGAGGGGTTTTCCATGTTAAAAATCTTGGTGTCTTTATTTGTGATTATGGTGATTTATTATTGTTGTTCTTTGGTAGTTGTTCCTCCTCATATATTCTTGCAAGTTAGGAGAAATTATATCTGATGTATTCTTTTTTATATTGTTTGTGTTGTTGTTTTCCCTATCAACCTCATATAACCAAATCCCAATTCAATCTCATATACAAATCATTTCCTAAGCAATAATCCACATTTGCCACAACACATCAAAATTTAGCATAGAAAATGACTACTCGTCTGATGTATTCGTTCAACGAAATCATCCATTCGCTCAAGGAATAGTGCCTAAAGTCCCATTCACTTAGTGACTAGAAAAATTGATACAATTTGGTCATTTTTATTAAATTTATTGAAGCGGGTCAAGGATTTATCATTAAAATTGACACTGAGATTATGTTAATTATAATAATAAAGCATTTTCTTATTAACAACTTTAATTTTTATAAAAAAATGATGCAATTTGGTCATTTTCATTAAATTTATTGAAGCAGATCAAAGATTTTTTTATCGAAACTAAAGCTATTAATAAGGAAAAGCTTTGTTGGTGTAATTAACATAATTTTAGTGTCAATTTTAATGATAAATCATTGATGTGTTTCAAGAAATTTAACAAAAAAGATTAAATTGCATGAGTTTTTCAAAAATCATGACCAAACTAATACTAAAAAAGACTAAAGGACCAACTTAACATTTTTTGACGAAAACAGTGACCAAAAGAATAATTAAACTAAATATTTATTAAGATACTTTTTATTTTTTTTCTCATTGTTTTTTAGTTTTTCATAAATTGTACTCATCTCTTATTCTTATACGATTTTTTTTGTAGAAAGAAGGAAGTTAGACAGAAACTCTTTACTTTTTATTTCATTTTTCATCTATTCTCTTATTTTCTTTCATTTTTCATCTATTCTCTTACTTTCTTTCATTTTTCATCTATTCTTTTACTTTCTTGAAGAAAAAAAAGGGGTTAAATATGTCTTTTGTCCCTCAAGTTTAAGTGAAATTTGGAATTAATCATTCTTCAAAACTTTTGACCAATTTAGTCCTTTATTTTTAAAAATACATGAATTTAGTTCTGTTAACCAAATTTTGTTAAGTTTATCAGACGTTTCAAGCATATTTCATGATAGTATTTGAATTATTTATACCGTTTGACACATTTTCGCTTCAATGTTAACTTAAATATTATCATAAGATGTGTTTAGAATGTCAAATAAACTTAACAATATTTGGTAAGAAGGACTAAATCTATGTATTTCTGAAGATGAAGGACTAGATTGGTATAAAGAAGGACTAATTCCAAAATTCATTGAAACTTAAGAGATAAAAAACATATTTAATCCAAAAAAAAACTCTCTCTTATCTCATTTTATAATAAAATATTAATTTAATAGTTAATATGATTTTTTATCTTACAAATTTTTTATATATTATTTTCTTTATATTATTTTAATCCATTCAAAAATTTTAGTCAAAATCCGATATTTCCGTATTTTTGGATTTATCAATTATCACAATCAAATGAGTCTCGTCAGTTGTCACCTACTGTGTAGCTTTGCTGCACTGCAGACATCTTTAGTACAAGTTCTAACATGATATTTCTTTTTACTTGCGTACTATGTTGTGTCTTCAAGGCAGAAAATCTTGTACTACAATTAAGTGCATTAATCTCATCAATTGTCAGCTCTTTTATTCAGCATAACAATTACAAACTATCAACACCACCAGACCTTATGTGTTGAAGCAGTAGGTACATTTGCAGAGAAACATGTATATAATATATAACCTCCTTTGCCCTACAGTGATTTATTCAAACAACTGCCAAAATCACTCATGATTTATAAACACACCTATGTTCACCTTTGACTGTATCTATTCCTTAACCATGATTTATTATTATTATCTCTGTTTTCAACTATGTCTCATAATTATCCCTTACTGATTTTAGACAGATTATTGAATTAAAACATCAGTCTAAATGGAAAAATAGTTGTTTTTACTCTTTATACGTTATCCTAATCCAAAGATCTGACAAAAATCTCTTTTCATGATGATATTGTCATATTTCATTAGGATAATTATCCAATCCTCTTTGATCATCAAATTAAGGATACATTTTTTTTTTCTTTTTAATTTAATCAATCACCTGAAAAAGGACAATATCTTTGCAGAGAATAATGCAGCCCATAGACAGATAATTTCTTTTAAAATAGTTAATATATTTATTTTAAAGTATTAGAAATGTATGGTGATACAGTTGAGTATGAAGGTTAGAGAGAATCCATATCTATGTGGTGTCAATTTCCATTGATCGGCAACAGTTATCCTTTGTTCGATGAGGAACAGAAGCATTCTGAGATTTTTGCAAACCGAACCAAAGGTGTTATCCAAGAAAGGATTACACAGAATATGGTGAAAACATTGAAGAGGCAATTCAAGCTCTGACACCCATTTTTGTCGAACCACTCACCTCTTACAAATGATGTCACAAAATCACTTGCACCTCCCTCTCTTCCTGCCAAGTACCTAAATGTGTGTCATGCTCCTTCTAATTCTGCTTCTTCCACTTTTTTCTCATCCATGGGGATAAGTAGGTTCCTCACATTCTAGTGTTTTCTACTTTTAAACCAATAATCCTTTTAGTTATCAGAATTTTATGATTTATTTAATTAGTCTTAAAAAATTATTTTCATTGCCATTTTTTCTAATACCATTCTACAAATAGATACACCACTTTTTAATAAATAAAAAGTAACTTGTTTATTTAATTAAATAAATAATAGAATAATTTTTCTTTATTTTTTAAATAACTAAATCATTTATTTAAAAAAATCATTACATAGTTTTTTAATATTATTTTTATAAAATTATATACATATGTATACATGTATATAAATGTATTGCTTTTAAACCTTTTAATTAATTACACATAAAAATAATAAAATTGTAAAATTAGATATATATTTTAAATTATATTTTTTATATTATTATATAAAGAAATATTATTGTGTGCATATGTGTTCAATTATATTTTTGAATAAATATATTTTTAAATTGAAATGAGTGTTTTACTAATTTCCTTTTTATGTTTTACTAATTTTAATTTTAATGTGTCATCTCTTTAGATTTAATTGTTTTTGTTAATTTAAATATTCTTTAAATTTAACTTTTTTAAATAAAATAATTATTTATGATAAAAATAAATAAATAAATATTATCTACAACAAATTATAAAAAAATTATATTCATTTTTAAAATTATAATTGTAATATTTTTTAAATGAACAGATGTGTTTTTACTAATTTTAATATAATAAAAATATAAATACATGTGTGAAGCATATATGCTTTTACTAATAATGTTTTTCACATTTTCCCTTTTCTGGTCTGATGTCAAGTAACTTATTTAATTTAAATGGTTTAAAATGGTCACAAAGTTAAAATCGAGGAATTAAAACTGTTAAAAAAAATTATGGTTAAATGGGTAAAAATTTAAAACCAATGATAATTAAGCTATGTATGACTGTCCAATGAAATTTTTGTCAGGGGAATTTCTTCCCATTTTTTTTTCTTTCTCTCTTTCTTGTGTTTCTCCTTTCTTTGTCTTCTTTTTTTAACAAACATTTGTAAAGTTAATATTCATTATAACTTATAGAAAATATTCTAAATACTTCACAAAGGTCACAGGTTATGAGCAAATATATCACCATCCACCCATAATATAACTACAATTGAATTTCAATATATCCCACAATATCTCCCATATGTATTTAATTGGATATTATCTTTAATTACTGTGTAGGTTACAAATATCTTTCTCTTGGACAATTTAATTACAACTAAAAATATTTTTTTTATAAAAAGAACCCTATAAATATATGAATGATTTTATTTTTATTTTATTAAAAAGTTAAAATTAAATAAATGGATTCTTTAAAAAAAACAAAAATTAGAACACTTTGGAAAAAAAAAATCTCTTATCCATTCTTTTTCGTGAGTTCTTCGTCTTTTTTTCTCTTTCCTTTTCTGTTTTTTATATAATTTAACACGTAAATCCTACAACATGTTCTTAGTAATTTATATATAAAGTGTAATCTGTTCTTTTTATAAGAACTATTCTGACCTTCAATACATGTAAATTTTCTGAGTTTGTATGTGATTTTTTCTGTGTTCTAAATGAATCCTCATTTTTTAGTGGTCATGAAATCACAACCTAATTTTTTTCATTGGGATTTTGTTGTATATAAAATAAGCTTGAGTAGTATAGGGATGTCCAAGGAGAGCATTGGTAAGCACTTCCTTTAAGGTAAGAGGAGTTAATCATTTATAAGTTTTTCTTAATATTAATTTGAATGAATTGTTAATTTCTTCTTGAAATGTTGAGTCTTTGTTTTGAAAATAAATTGAGGTTTCTCTGGTTTCTCTGTTTTGAAGTGTGTTTTAATGTCAGTATGGAAGGATCGATCGATAGGATTGGAAATATGGTAAAATGTGAGGTGATTGAAGAAAAAGTTTATGTGAAAGTTATGAAATTATGATGTCTTTATGTTGTTATGCAGAATTGAGAAAGAGCTTGTGATGATGAGAATGAATGTGTCATGTTCAAATGTGGGTTGTGGTGTTTCTAATGGTTGAAGTAATTTTGGTGAAACTTTAGACTGAAAAGGAGTATTTTATAGGAGTGAGTTATGTGCATGTAACGTATACATATATTTGAGTGAGTGTGATATCTTGTAACAACAAGTGATATCTTATAACAACAATCGATAGCCTTAAGATCTTAAATTTAAAACTGAGTGAACACCATTGGGCACATTGCCCTTGCCACTTAATGTTATTGAATAAATTTTGGGAAGAACAATCTCTGTCTTGCTACCGTTGGGCGGTTTGGTGTGTCTTTGGGCGCCATACTTGAAGAGGTAAGGGCGTTGGACGACAACAACTTAGCATTGAGCGACACTCTGATAGAAAGCTCTAGTGGAACGTGGTTGGTGCACTGGGTGACAGGGTAAGTGCGTTGGACGACTTTTCAAACCTAAACTTTTATTAAATGATGAAGTTAGAGTTTTTGCTTGAATTAATTATGTGTGGTTGAGCATGCTTCGCATCATTTTCCATCATCCACATCATTTACAATGACAAACTTGGGCATGCTTCTGCATCATTTTCCATCATGAATTATATTATAAGTTCATTACAATCTAATATATGATTGTGCTATGCATTTGGAATCTCTATGGTAAAAGTTAGGCATAATTATTATTTCATAGAAATTTGTTGCAGATCATACTTAGGGACCTAGTGTTATTAACTCTCTCATGGCTTAGTTGGATGACATTGGTCTTGAGCTTTGGAACAACATTATATAATTGGGAGTAAGTGTGATAGGTGTAGACTTTCACGAGTCCATTCAATACATCATTCTTGAGCTTCATTTAACTAATTCGATGATAAATAAGAAGAATCTTTCAATGCACTCATATTGACATCAAGGTTGATAACACTTTCACATGATTTGAAGATAACATCGCGTTATTCAACTTCAACTTTGTCCAGACTAGTTTCAAATTCACTCATCGGATTCAATAGTAGGCTTCTATAAGGCGACCTCATTCATGGTTTGTTTGATCTCTTTTAGGATTTATTACATGACTCATTGTTCAGAATATGTACTTAATATCTTTTTATTTAAATTAGTTTTAGGAAATATTTCTAGTTTTAAAAATATCTTTCAATTTTAGAAATTAGTTATTATTTTAGAATTAGAAAATCAAGATTGAAATATTGTAAATATTTTATTTTTTATATTCTATTACAATATGTTATATATATATATATATATATATATATATATATATATATATATATATATATATATAGAGAGAGTGTATATTGTG
>Ga0214543_1000486_pt1 | contig 66722 bp, 46 predicted proteins | sample CNSS2metaG_FD_160094 | JGI IMG/M metagenome (GOLD analysis project Ga0214543, IMG submission 160094) | Root nodule microbial communities from cowpea collected in UCLA plant growth center, Los Angeles, California, USA - CNSS2 | ecosystem: Host-associated > Plants > Roots > Nodule | place: USA... | reverse complement strand
ATATATATTATATATATGTATGTACATGTGTGCATGGGAACTAAAGCAAGTTCATGACCTCACATGCGTGGTTGTATTCCGTTCATATGAAGGTCAGTTTTGGCACTATATATCATCTGACTATACCAAACACATCTTACATTTTATATTTATTACATAAGAGAAATAAGAGAAATGATAGGTTGACACCCACATTGACCACTTTTTTTACTACCTTAAAAATAATTTTTTTTACCACCTTAAAAATAACTTGTAATTCAAGACAAATTAACTTATAACCTATGAAGGTGGTAAAAAAAGTGGTCAAATGTGGATGTCAACCTATCATTTCTCATTACAAAATTTACAGAGTGCCAGACTACGCTGTGTTAATATTTTGAAGTTCAATGGAAAACAGAAGAAATAGTGTATCAACATGTGGAAGTTTAAACAACAGTATTATATTTAATCATTAGGTTGAATTTGAGACAAAGACAAAATGATAAAATCTTGAGAAATAGGACTACTGACATGACGATGAGGGGGAAATATTAAAAGTTTGTGGTTAACAACCTTATCTTTTATGGTCCACATACGATATTATTTATAAGATTGTTTTGAGATATAGTTTACTTAAGAGCTCATAATAATTTAGTTCTGAAATATTGATGGTACGCAAAAAACCGAAGTACAAACATGGAACTACTTATATAACAAACCTGATATGTTTTAAGCCAGAGATTCCAGCTTTATGAAAGTTGAAGACTTAGATTTTATACATATTATGTGTTTATATGTAGGTTTTTGTCCCGTTTAGTAATTGGCTAACTGCATTGATAAGATATCCTCCATGCTCCAGTAGTTGGTGGTGTCATTTGTACAACAACTGGATTGATCAGGATTTGTTTGGAACTGAGTTGAGAATGGTTCTAGCATTCCTTGATAACAGGATGGAGAATAGGTCTCCATTGGCTCAGCAATGGTGGACACTTGGCTAGTGCAAGCTTGGTGATCATTTGCCTCAGAATTACTCTGCTGCTGAAAGCTCTCACTTTGCTTCATGTGCTTCTGAATCCTTGTCCTCCAGAAATTCTTGATCTCATTATCAGTCCTTCCGGGTAGTTGCTTCGCAATTTTGGACCACCTGCGTTGGGAAATGAGTGATTTGTGAAAGAGACTAAAATATCTGTCTATAAATGTACTGCTTTTCTCATAATGGGAAACAATTGGAACCCAAACTTCTGAAATGAGTAAATCTCAGATACCTACCTAACAAATATTTATAAAGAAATATCTATCTCAATTTATATAATTAGATCTCTTTTTCTTTTCTGTTTTCTTTTTTTTTTCTTTATGAAAGCTAATTGGCTAGGAGAATATTAAGTACAGTAGTTTGTAATAATCACTCAAAGTTGCATTTTGTCTGAATAATTTACTTTTTATCTTTTAAAAACAATTGGGCATTTAGTTCAGCATTTAAAAATTCATTATAAACGAGTTTTTAATTGTAAACAAACAAAAATAATTTATACTTATTCTAAAATCCATTATATATTTGTTTGTAAACACGATGAATTAAGATCCATTAATTAAGATAGAGTTAAAATTTGCTGACTTTGTTTTCAATATTTTTAATTTATAACAGACGGAAATGTATGAATGAATAGTTCGAAGCTAAATTCCAAGGTAGAAAGATACTGTGTTGTAGAATTTTGTAATAGCAGACAACTATTTAATGTGCAGAAACCAATTTTGTGTGACTGTACTGACAGAAGAAGGGATTAATTAGTTGAAATAAAATTAAAAGCTACCAGATGTTGTTGAAGAGTTTCATTATGATTAGTAAAAAAGTGGCAGCTACTATAATAAATAGGATCAGTCTGAAAGGAGGCCATGTTCAATGGCTGAGAATCAAAGTGACCATTATAAAACGATCATTATGGAGGTACGCAAAGATGCTGAATTTCTGAGTTTCCTTTGATGTATAGCAGAGGCTACAAGATAAGAAAATCAGATTTCTCAATGCATGCCTCGGGTAGAGAGTATATGCTTCAAATCTCTCTTATCTTTTCTTGTACCTCTTTTCATTCCATTATCTACAAAAGCTTTTCGTGTAAGCAATTACTTTATTTTCTTCGAAATTTGAACACCCCGCCCCCCTCACCTTTTCTTGGAATTGCCTCATTAAAACTGGTTTGACTATGTTGAAAAGGCACGTGTGTGTGATTCCTGCGAGTAATGTTATGTTTAAGGATGTAATATGAATCTGAGATGTTAGAGTTTAAGACTTCTTTGTAAGGGTTTGGTTTGTTCTGTAGGCTAAGACAGAAAAAATGAATAGTGAGAAGTGTTCGACGGTGGAGCTATAGTTAGGTTAAGAATGTATCATCTAAGGTTAACCTCAAGGGGAGGATGTTAATTTACAAGTACATGTGCCCTAGTGAAGAAAAGCCAACAGGGTATGGTTTGGGTCCGTTTTCATTACCTAAATTCTAACAAAAGTTTCCCTTTCATTGGAACACGAAAGATGTAAAAGTGTGCCCACTTCCATTAATGGAAGGCCCCCGGCTCTAGTTCACTTCCTTCTCCTTCACTAGGTTGCTTATAATAGCCATTTTGTAAAATTAAATTCCTTTAGGAGATAAACTTTTATTCTTATATTTATATACATATTACTAAATATTGATAAAGAACTTCATAGTTGGTCTTTTTTCTTTATCTTCTCCACATATTACTCATGATTTTTCATTTCTAATTCTATTTTTTCCCACTAAAAACTTTACAACTACCTTACACTTGCCTTCTCGTATAATTTTCCTTTGTCTCTTTTATTTGAATTGTTTTATACCATTTCTTTTCATTTCAAAATGTTATATATGCATCTCACTTCAATTTTAATATAACCCTACACCTCTTTCTCTCTCTTGGTTTTTCATGATACATATTCCTTATTGTTTACTAAACTTACTTTAAATAATAATATCTTAAATAAATAGTTTTAAGAATATATATAGTAGATCAAAATTAATTATTAATATTAATTAGCCATATATTTGTCTTTGCATTGTGGAGTAACATATGAAATAAATAATGTACATAAGAAATAATGTGTTATGTTTGGTACATTTTATATATATGTTGGATGGTGTTCACTAAAACTTTATAATTCACTTTTATCTTCCTCTTCTTTTCATACTTTTTTCTTTCCTTTTCTTATTACACTTTGCACACACTCTTAATTTATATGAGGATATATATATTTATATCATTAGTTTCTTTTTATTCTTAATTTTTATATCTTCTAATTCTTTATTGACATCCATTAACTTTTTTCTTTTTTCTAACTATTCTTACACATGTTTCGTGAAACTTTAAAGTTTCAAACATATACATGAAATTCCTTTCTAAAAATATATTTTTTAGAAAAAATCATACATTTATAAGTAAATTTCATTACTTGAAATTTTTAAGAAGAAAATTACTGAAAAATTCTATGAAATATAAAAAAGTTCAATTAGTGATTTATTTCTATCATTATATGTATCTATCATTTTTCTCTTATTTTTTCCCTTATAAAGTCTATTTTCATTTTAGAGGTATATATCTTCTTTTTTCTTCTACATGTGTTAAAACTTTTACCATTATAGAGACTTATGGGAGCGATGTAAGAACAGAAAAATATAATACGAAAAGAACACTTTTCTTAAAAAATAATAGATGCTGATTAAAAACTTGAAGTGTATTTTCTTCTTCTTCTTTTGGAAGATAAATCTACTTTATGGTTGTTTACAAATCGTATTTCTCTTGGCTGATCAGCAGCATCTCTAATTTTATTTATTATTAAAATTTACTTTTTTAAATCAAAACATGAAAAGTAGGTATGAAGTAAAAACCAAAATTCACGAACCAATGTTAGAGATGCACATATTTCAAAATCAACGAGAAAAAAAAAATGAGATTTGACATAATCCATAGAAAAACTAACCACCTTTTATTATACGCAGAAAAAGTTAAGTAGCTATGTCTTATGTTTTTCGTATCATAACTATGATGTGAAACTGCGACAGTGAGAATAGATGCTGAATATGTACCCTTCGAAGGAAAATAATCCAGTTAATTTATACATAAAGATGGAAATCGAAATCATTTTGGAGGCTCTAAAAATTCGTACATAGATTTTTCACATGAAATGTCTATAAGTTCAACAAAACCCTATTGTGCAATCTTTCCGTTGGCTAAAGTTCTATCCTTCCATCAAAAATAGTCTTCCACGAATGTACTAACTTGTCATCTAATACCTCCAAAATATTAAAGAGATAAACAAAGTTTTTCTTTCACCATTTGAAAACGAAGAAGGTTGATGATTAAGTTTTTTATTTGTGATCCCGTATTTTCATTTTTGTTATCATTTTTAGTATCCATATCTAGAAAAACATTCATAGTATGGTCAAATTTTCTAGTTTTTTCTTTATATTCTTTTACTAATTAAACCTTAAATTCAACATATTTAATTTAGGTACCAGAAAAAATTAATTAATTAAAACGTAAAAGAAATAAATTAAAGTACATAAAATTGAAGGTCGAATGAAAAAGAAAATTTTAAAAAATGAAGAACCGAGATTGCAAAAACAATAATAAAATAAGAACAAAAATGGTCGATTAGAGATTATAAACCAAAAGTTACCATTCGCCCTTTAAAATATTTTTCAGTGTAAGAATATCATTTATTTCAAATATAAGATCTTTGTGGTGGACTCATGCACTATGTTAAGTTTTTAACAAGTTTCTTCTTCTTATTGATATATAAATCGAATCATGAGTTCACCTGTTTCCCCACTTTGCATGAAGCTCCATGATCAAGAGCTGTTCCTCGGGTGTAATATTCCCTCTTCTAACATCGGGACGGAGGTAGTTTAACCACCGGAGCCGGCAGCTTTTTCCGGTACGTTTAAGACCTGCAAAATCATGATGATCCATCATTCTCTGGCAACTATAGGGCTTAGATGGAACAAAGAGAGAGACGGGAAAAAAAGAAGAAAATAGTACAAAAATAATAATAATAATTATTATTATTATTATAATAATAACAATAATAATAATAATAATAATAATAAATAAAAAAAAGTTGAAGAATGAAAAATATCTTTACCAGCAGCTTTGGCCAAAGAATTCCAAACACCTTCCCCATGATTTGCGATGTAGTTGATCAAGATTAAGTCTTCTTCCATTGTCCATGGTCCCTTTCTCACCTCAGGATCGTGAGACACGCTAGATAATTTCTTATCCATATTGTTTAGTACGAGAAAATAGAGAGAGAGAGAAGAGGGGAAGAGAGATATTGAAATGTTAATAAGGGTTTGGCAGGTTTAAATAGAGGCAAGGCTAAGTCATTTGGTAATTGTAATGAATTTTTTCTATTAAGCATAACGACATGCTTTCACGTACCTAACTATGTTTCTCATGTCAACACATGCATGCATGACTATGATTTTGTTTTCCCTGGCATACTATAAGAGACGAGTGTCTTCACGTACTCTCAAGTTACACGCACATGCACTCCATATTTGAACATCAGGTGTGTACACTATACATTTTCTTCAAAAGATGTTGTGTAAATACTACCAGCCTTAGAGGTTACATTACAAGCTTAAAATTACCGGGACTGAAAGCTTAAGTCTATTGATCAAACTTACACAAATATCAAAGAGCAAAATATGATCCTTTACCAACCCTATATTTTGTTTTATCTTTCATGTTCACCACAGTAATGAATGATAAATAAGAAAGAAATAGAAAACAATATATATTATGTTATACATTTTACATACCCAAAAATATTATAAAATATATCTAAGATATTTACTTTTAATATCTTGTAGCATAATAACCTATAATCAGATTATATTATATCTACCATATATTTATAATTAATATCTTATAATATAACAATTTATTACCATATTATAATAATAATTTATTATCTAATATTTTCAAGAAATTATGATATAATAATTAATTAATAATATCTTCAAGATTAATTACTTAATTATCTTCAAGTAATAAAATTTGTTTAATATATCTTTTACTTGTAATATAGGAAGCTTATAAATACATGCCATGACAAGAAGTATGATGATCTCATAATTATTTTACCCTTATATATTTACTTATCCTCTTTTATTGTGATTTTTTTTTTGTGATAATTCAAAGTTCGGTTACGTGTCAACAATTAGGTCAATCAACTTTGGAGACCACTCAACCAAATATGGTAATAATAAATATATTGTTTGTGTGAAAACTCTCTTTTTTCTGCCATAATTTTAAAGGGTTGTCCCTAATCTAATGGGCCTAAGGGCTGGCCCATTGGGTGTCCAAGGCCCCTAAGACAACCAAACCTCTCTCACTAAGGGTTGTCCCTAAAGGTTGCTTTGAGATTATTTGCATGATAAATATTATTCGATTGTTTGAGCATGATTGGTTGAGGGTCAATGCATAATTCCTTGAGATCTCTAGGCGGGATTTCAGGGTCGTGCTTCAGTGGTCGAGACGTAATTCCATGGTCCCTGTTAGTGGGTGTCCATAGTGGTGCCCCATCTGTATAATTTGGTAAGGATTCAAGGTAAGGTTGCATCCTGACACTCTAAGGAGTCAGTTAGACTCACTTAGAGCGGACTAACTCTTGTGGTGAGAGTAGCAGGAGGCCTGAAACTCACTAAGGGCTAACCTTGTGTGTGAGGGATTGATTCATTGTAACACTTGTAACACATAGCTCGGGTGTGAGAAGCTTGGAGGTGAGCAGAGGTATCCACCATAAGTGCAAGCATCCGCTGAATCCGACCAGATTATATGTATCCGGATGAGTCAAGTCGAGTCTTAGTGTATTGATTGGAATGTCATAACATGCTTGGATGATGTATGTATATTGGACTGTGAAAATATATCTGATTGCATGATAAAACTAATTTTGGCTCTAGCTTACCCTTCTTTGTTTGTTGCATGTTTTGTGGTGTGGTCTTTTCTTTTGCAATGATTATCAACTTGTTGATGTGAGCAGAGGTGAGAACTCCCCATAATCATCAGGGTGATGGAGGTTCCGCTGCATAGTCTGCTTGGACTGGATCTAGGTTTACTTGGACTTTCCTTTAGGGCTATGGCCCGTGTACCGCCGATCTTTAGGCTTAAAATTCTAAATGTTGATGATTTATATCAACATTTCTTTGTTATGGCATTGTAGTGTGCCCTTTTCTTATTCGGGTTTTCTCTTGGATAATCGTGAGGAATAGTGTCTACATTCCAGGACTTTGTTTCTAATACTATTTCGCATGACATTCATTTAATTAGCATTATTAATTAAATGGATGTTACATGAATTATTGTACAAATTATTTATCTGCTTTCTACAATAATTATTAGGTTGAATTATTTTTGTCATATAAAAAGATAGTTGTGGAAACCTCATCATGTATATGTATTATATATTATCATTATAAAGTATAAATTTGACTTTCAAATATTAACGTCAGTTTTTTTTTTTACTTTGGTTTTTAATAAATTTTTTAATTTTTTTAATTTGTTTATATAAGAAAAGATTTTGGTGCAGAAAATTGCCCGATGTTCAATTCCGTAAGAACATAAGAAATCATGAGAGTGACAATGAAAGATAGAGTGAGTATTCTCTTTAGAGTTGCATTGTATTTATAAATCACTTTTCGCAAATATATAAAAAAAAAAAAAGACATGATTTATCACATATATAATGTTTGTCAATTTATCTATTATTTTCATATATGTAACTGATCAATCATGATGATCGCAACATATTTCATTGATATTGAATTATTTTATTATATATAATGTTCTTAGAGGGAGTATATATCCTACAAAGTCTTCAAAGTGATCCTCCTGGTCTTCAGAGTCTTCGCTTCAAGAGTATCTCGTCTTCAACTCTCGATTGCAAAAGGTAGATGGTGCCTGCAAAAGATACTTCGATGTTTAAGTCAGTACGAGATACTGGGATCTAATGTCACAATAGTAAAGTAAACATATATTTCGTAAAATGTGTCTTTTATAGTAGAGTTCGTCGAATTTATCCGATTGGGCCTTGTTTTCATAGTCCTAATTACCTGATAATAACGATAAATTACTTAACATGTGGTTATCTTTCCATGTGGTTGATTAGACTTCTTTAATTAATCTCCTGGTCCAAGTACATATCATCTCATTAGGCCGACATATACCCGGTTAGGTCGTGCACTAAGTGGTTTTCAGTGATTCTTTTGGTATCCAGGAATGGACAAGGACGGGTACCTGGGTTGGCTTCTTGAGACTGGTTGCCTTGGGGGACGAGGACAAGTACCTTCGTTGGCTTCTGGAGTGGTTGCCTTGGGGGACAAGATGGGTACCTAGGTTGGCTTTGTAGTACTGGTTGCCTTGGGGGACGACGACGTATACCTGGTTTGGCTTCCTTGGACTGATTGCTTTGGGGGACGAGCATGAGTACTTAGGTTGGCTTCCTAGGATTGGTTGCCTTGTAGGACGAGGACGGGTAGACCATCAGCCCGGAGTCTTGATGTGTTTACATGTTAAAGAGTGTGAGGTGGCGTATAGGTTCCCGAATTTTGGCTCCTAACATGGTTTGGTCGTATGCATTTTTCCAAAGAAAATTTGAATTTTTTTTGGCCGTATGGCCCTATTGTTATAGTTGGCCCCTAGCCTTGAGGAGCGTAAGTGACAAAGAAGTTTGAAGCGACAAGAGTTGTAGAGATTTGATTGATGTAGGACACGATTAGGTGGGTGTCATAACTTACTCTGAAATTGAGGCAGGGTTGGGAAGTAAAAGTGTTACACTTAATGGGCCTTGTGATGGTTTTGGGTTGGGTTGGGAGGTGCAAAGTCGCTCATTGCTCCTATAAGTGTTGTGAACTTAACCATTTTGTGTTCCCAACGTCTGAGTGTCTTGTAGCATTTCTCTTTTCTTCCAAGGGTTCATGTCTCTCTCTTTGAGTTTGTGATCACCAGGTATGTCGGTTAGGTGGCCCACTATTAGCATGGAGTTTATTCAACATATCAGCTTCTGCACCTAGACTTCTTTAGATAGGTTGAGGCCGACTATGAGGGCCTTGTACTCAACTGAAGTATTTGACGTCTTCAAATTGAAATGGAGTGATTTCTCGATGATCACTCCATTAGGCCCTTTGAGAACAATTTTACAAAATTACAAATATTTAAATTTTACATTTGAATTTTGTAATTGTTGTAAAACTATTTTAAAATTTTACATTTGAATTTATAAAGTTGTCTAGAAATTATTAAAACAAATTTTAAATAAAGTTCAATGCAAAATTTAAATTTAAATAAACTTAATTTAGTTAAAAATATCTATTATAATAAAAATATAATTACAATATTTATATAAATTCAATTTGGAATTGATGAAATTACTCTAGTTTAAAAAGAAATTATGACTAAATTAAGATAAAATAACAAATATAGGGACCAAATTATGATTTTTCACATAAAAAATTGATACGTGGCAGAACTATAATTTGACATGTGGCAGTTTTTTTAAAATTTTAAAAAATAAAAAATAAAAAAATCACAAGCTGACATGTGACAAAATCCTAATTTGACTCATGTCATATATCTTTTTAAGAAAAAAAATTAAAAAAAATATTTTTAAAATCAGAAAACCACGAGTTGACACATGACGCATAGAAAGGACCAAATTGGAACAAATTTTAAAAAATAGGACCCTATTGGGACGACTTAAAACTTAAGGATCGAATTGAAATTTTTGAACCAAAACGGGGACCTTCCGTGAGATTAAACCTTTTAAATTTAATTGAGACTTTACTTTGATTTTATTTTGAAACTTTCTTGTTATTAAATGAGTTTTTACCAATAATTGAGACTTTACTTTGGTTAAAGGTATTTACTCTAATTAAATTTAGTCAAGACTTTACTTTGATTAATTAAGCTTTTTATTTGGTGAGGAAATAAAAGAATATAGATGATTAGGTATAGTAAAATTTGATTGAGACTATACTTTGGTTGAATTTACTATGAATAATCTAAGAGTTCTGACTTTTAATTGAGGTTGTACTTTGGTTAAAAGTGAGAACGCCAACAAATTAGTTAAAACTTTTCATTGCTTAATTTGCAGATCTACAACAATAATTCATTGAAGAATAATGTTTAGATAACCAATGATGAATCTATTTTGAAAAAAGAGAGGAAGTCATCTATTTTCTTTATAATTTCTTTATATCTTTTTATCTTTTTCCAATATTATTTTATTTGACTAATTTGTTAGTTTTTATAAGAACTAATTTGTCAAGAATCAATTTCGTTTTCGCTCAGAGACGACTTATGGTTGACTTTACCCAATCTAATATTTTGACCTTTTTCTTAACAATACCGAAGTTGTTACAAATAAGTAGTATTGGTTTTGTAGTCCTAATTACCTGATAATCATGATAAATTACTTATAATGTGGTTATATTTCCTTGTGGTTGATTAGACTAGTTTAATTAATCTCCTTGTTTGGGTACATATCGTCTCACTAGCCGTCATATACCTAGTTAGGATGTGCACTAAGTGGTTTTTAGTGATTCTTCTAGTATCCACGAATGGACGAGGACGAGTACCTAGGTTGGCTTCTTGGGACTAGTTGCCTTGTGGGATGAGGATAAGTTCCTAGGTTGGCTTCCTTGGATTGGTTGCCTTGGGGGGACGAGGACGGGTAACTAGGTTGCCTTCATAGGACTGGTTGCCTTGGGAGACGAGGTCGAGTACCTAGGGTGGCTTCTTGGGACTGGTTGCCTTGGGGGACGAGGACGATACTTGGGTTGGCTTCTTGGGACTGATTGCTTTGGGGAACGAGGACAGTACCTAGGTTTGCTTCTTGGGACTAGTTGCCTTGGAGGATGAGGTTTTATATGATGTTTTATTTTTTTATCTTTTATTGTTATTTTATTATTATCTTTTCAGATATTTCAAGTTCTTTTTAATAAATTTGGAAAAGATAAATATTTTATAGATAAGTGTAAATGTTGAAAATTTAAGAAGATTATCAATAGAATCAATAAAGATTACTGAACATTAAAAGAATATATCAACAAAATCAGTTATCCACCAAGTTGGTTACTTCAATTACAAATAAAAATATTTGAAGAATATATCAAAGATACATAATTTGCAAAAATTAAAAGATATATATTTAGGATATTCAATCATAAAATCAAGTACAAAGTTGCAGGGCTAGTCCAATTCGAAAAATTTATAAATAAGGGGTTTGGCAGAGGTAAAAACCAATTTACCCTTCTGAGAAACAAACACCCCTTTTTGCGGGAACCCCCCCACCCCGAGAGAGGGAAAGAAGGTAGAGGTGCATTGTGAAAGCAGGAAGTACATCATCATTAATCTAGTTCTCAGAATGTTAAGGAGTAACTAACTCCCTTATTCATGGGGTTAGGTAATATATTCTTAACTCTATGAATTTCACTATTCAATATAATTATTTTCAATCGCTCTTGTTTTTTATTCTTGTTTTAACTACATGATAATTATTGATTGCATATTTGTGGGTCTCTAATTATTTGACACGATATTATAACCTATACTAGAGTAGACAACTAATTATTGTGCATCTAGACATATAGTGCATCATTGGTCATTTATAACTTAAAATTTTGATCATTAATGCAAAATTATAATAAAAATTGTTAAGACATTAGTGTTTTTCTTTAAATTGGATCATGAAACTCAATCTTAGTGAAACCTTTATCATATATTGTTTCACACCATATGTTTGATAAAAATACAAAAAGAGTTTTATTTTTGTTTTAGTGAAATTTGTTGTCTAGTTATGAATTTTAAGAGTTGCCAAATGTTTCACAAGTCTCATGGGAAACGATACTTGGACTTGACAAATGTCAGACTTAGATAGGCATTACAAGAGACATTTGTGTGTCTAATCTTAGAGAACATTGAAAGTAGTATTATTCACAAATGAGAGTACTGAGTAATTTTGCAACAAGAAACATCTGAGGCAAGTTATTTGGGAAATCTATTTAATCATTTTGCATATTAGAATTATTGTTTGGGTGGTGTGCTTATATTTTTCAAATTTTTTTCTTTATTTCAGTATTTCTATATTTTTATATCAAAATTGGGATAACCTATTTATTTAAGTATTTTTTGTATTCTTGTGAGTGCAAGGTATTGATGAAAATGAAGATAAAACACAAAGAAGTATATATATCTTGCCATGTACCTTAGCCAAAGAGAATAGATATATGTTGAGTAAAATAAAGGTGTGAGATTAGATTAGTTTGGGGTAGGGTATAAACACCCTACTAGGCTATGTGATTGAATAAGTTTAGGGTAGGATTTTGTAAAAATCCTACCCCATGAAAAAGAAAAGAGAAAGAAGAGAAAAGACAACATATCCAATGTGGTAAAAAGGGGTTGTGTTATTCACATTTATTTGTTCTTTTCGACTTAGTGGTGTTTTTGAATTCTTGAAAAACAATATTTCTTCTAGCTAAGCCTCATTACAACCTTTGAAAGACCTTTTGATCTAACAAAATGTGTGCATTGTGTAAATTAGATGATGGGCAAGCCTATATCATAACAAAGCACAACAACATCTTGGCTCGTAGAGCCACCTAATTAGAGAGAGTTAATCGTGCTTTGAACTAACTACTAAAGCTTAAGCCTTCACACATCAACACCAGTTTAGAGAGCTACTTGTTTAACCATTCTCAAAACTAACCACTCTAGGAACCTAACATCTACATTTAAGCACACACAAACACAATTCAAAGAGTTCTCTATTTTTTTTATTAGGTTAAAAAACCTTTTTGGTCCCAATTTTCGTCAAGCTTTTTTCAAATAAGTTCTAATTTTGGTTTTGTGTTCAAATAAATCCCAATTTTCGTCAATTTTGTTCAATTGGGTCTTTTTTTGTTAACACCGTTTAAATCATTAACGACCATGAACGGTGACTGCCACGTGTCACTTCGTGGTTTTTTCGAATTTTTTTATTTTTATTTTTATTTTTTAATTTCTTTTTAAATTTTCTTTAAATTTTTTTAAATGTACACGTGTCAACCCAATAGCGTGCCACGTGTCACTTTATGGTTTTTTTGAATTTTTTTTTATTTTTTTGAATTTTTTTTTTAAATTTTTTTTTTTGAATTTTTTTTAAATGTCCACGTGTCAACAGAGTAGCGTGCCACGTGTCAAAGTCAATGTTATATATTCAATTTGGTCCTATATTTGTTATTTTTGTTCAATTTAGTCCCAATTTTGTTTAAAATTGACCAATTTTGTCCCTATCAAAGATGTGACCAAATTTAATTTTTATATCAAAGTTATAATAATGTGAATTTTAATATTATATAAAAATATTTAATAAAAAATGTGAATTTTAATATAAAAATTAAATTTGGTTTTAATTTGGAGAGGGACCAAATTGGTTAATGTTGACAAAAATTGGGACATAATTGAACAAAAATAACAAATATAGGGACCAAATTGAATATAGAACATTGACTTTGACACGTGGCACGCTACTAGATTGACACATAGACATTTAAAAAAAATAAAAAAAAAATCAAAAAAAAAATCAAAAAAATCATGAAGTGACACGTGGCACGCTACTGGGTTGAAATGTGTACATTCAAAAAAAAATTAAAGAAATTCAAAACAAAATAAAAAAAATTCAAAAAAACCACGAAGTGACACGTGGCAGTCACTGTTCATGGCATTAATGATTTAAATGGTGTTAGCAAAAAAGGACTCAATTGAACAAAATTTATGAAAATTGGGACCTATTTGAACACAAAACCAAAATTAGGACTTATTTGAAAAAACTTGACCAAAATTGGGACCATAAAGGTATTTTAACCTTTTTAATTACTATTCTCTTGTTTTAATTATTATTTTTTCAATCGCTATTTTAATCACATTCTTTAATCTATTCAACCCTCCCTATGTGTTGGAATCTTTGATTGAAAAGAATGGTCATTGGGAGATGATATAGGATTACTTCTTAGTACTATATTTTAACTGTTTAATTTGGTTGGGTACGACACCAATCACATTGTATGAAGTGAGGCTATATGTGCATGTGATATTCTAATGCAACTTATATGTGTCTAGTAATTAAATGCGCTTAATGCACCTATATGCATCTAATAGAGCAATGTGTCTAATGTGCGTCCAATAGGATAAAATGTTGCTACTGCACCCATATTGTATTAGTTCTTCATTCACTGAAGTCATGCCTAGAAAGGTTCTTAAATGACTAAATTTCTCTTCAATAAGAGGTTTTCTAAATATATATGCCATTTGATGATAAACTTTAAATTAATGATACCTTTCTAAACATAATCTCTAATGAAGTGATGTTTAATTTCAATGTGTTTTGCCGTAGAAAGGATTCTTAGCTAAATTTTAGCAACACTATTATCATAGAGTATAAGAATGTTACTTTCATGTATATTGTAGTCTTCCAATTGATTTTTGATCTAGAGAATTTGATAACAACATATGGCAGTTGATATGTATTATACTTTAGAAGTTGATAATGCAATGGTTCCTTGCTCTTTACTGCACCAAGAGACAAATTTTCCACTAATGAAGTGATATCCTCGACTAGTGCTTTTTTATTCTTCTTTATATCTTGCATAGTCAGAATCACAAAAAAACACTAAACATTTCTAGGCTCACAAACTCACTTTTAAGATTGAACTAGCTCCTCCTTTATTGTCTCTATCCAACTTTCCTCTTCCAAAGCTTCATCCACATTTCGTATAATGGACAAGTCCAAATATTGTATCCCATAGGGACTAATATGGTTTAAATTAATTGGTTAGTTACTAATAAAGGGTGAGGATGTCAAGTTTCTTTCTCTCCAAGCGTCTGTTTAGATAATCCTTGTGATATATCCTTTAATCTTTAAAAATTTCATATCTTTGATATATTCTTCAAATCTTATCATTTGTAATTTGAATAACTAACTTTGTGGATATATATCCTTGTTGATAATCTTTGACTAGGCAATATTCCACTTATTTTGTTCATAATCTTCCCAAATCTTTGAGATTTCCATTTATTTGCAAAATATATTCCAAGCTTTTATCTTTTCCACTTTTATTCAATAAAACCTGAAATATCAAATGAAATCAAAAAATAAAATAACAATAAAACATAAAAATAAATAAAATAACATGATAATGCCAATTATCATTAGGCTTATAATAATTTATTTCTTCCACAATACATATCTGAAGATTATGGACTCTAAAAGGTTTGTACGTCTTAGAATAGCAAAGAAAAATGCGTTCATTACTTCTAGAATCAAATTTTCCTAGCTTATCTTTTGTATTCAGTATAAAACATTGTACATTAAAAGGATGAAAATATGAAATGTTGTGTTTTTTTTCTTTCCACAATTCATAAGGAGTGTTCTTGACTAAAGGTCTTACATAGAGTCTATTTTGTAAATAGAAGGATGTATTAACTACTTCTGCTTAAAAGTGTTTAGGTGTGGAGTTAACATTTCTTGTAAAGCTCTATTTTTCCTTTTTACTACACTATTTTGTTCTAGTGTTCTTGAAATGGAGAAATTATGCGTAATGCCAAAGCTTTCAAATAGTTCACATAGATTTTCATTTTGAAATTTCCAGCCATGATCACTTCTTACAAAAACAATTAATAAACATTTTTCATTTTGCACCTGTTTAATAAACTTACAAAATACTTTATAAGATTCACCCTTATTTCTTATGGATTTAACCCAGGTCCATCTAGTGTAATCATTAACAATTACTAAGCCATACTTTTTGACTGAATAAATAAATATGAATCAAATCAAGAGGCCTTTGTGTTGAAAAATCATTTATGCTTTAAAAAAAACACTTAACTTGTTTGCCCTTGACACATGATTCACACAGAAGATTGGCTTTGAATGAAAAAAATGGAAAGTCTCTTACAGGGCCTTGTTTCTTTAGCTTTGAAAGTAGTCTCAAGGTTATGTGGCCAATTTTCTTGTGCCATAACTAGTGCCATACCTTTTCTCTTTAATGTTTTATACATTTTTACCAACTTACCATTATAAGTGATAGATTCATAATATGATTGTCTAACACAGTCAAGGTCAAATGTATCTACCTCTTCATCATTAATGCCATATAATGTTTCACTACTCGCATTTGTCATGAAGAAAATGTGTGCTTCCTTACCTGTTGATTCAGAAGAGTCGATATTGTCCCATGTAGCCATAAGGTTCATGTTTAGATCATGCTTTTATTTTAATTACATTTATCTTTTATTGGTATTTTATTTATTATTTTTGAGATAAATATGGTTTTATTTAATAAATTCATAAAAGATAAGTATTTGGTTTATATTTTACAAATAAGTGGAAATCTTACAAATTTAAGAAAATTACCAAAAAATTGGATAAATCAGTTATCAAGAAAGTTGGTCACTACAAATACAAAAAAAAAAAAAATCAAGTACAAATTTCAAGCCCATTTGCCTAACGAATAGAAGTTTACTCTCCTAATGATCCAATTCACCTAGCAAGCCAATTATCCTAGCGAAATATGCATTTCGGAAAATCTATAAATAGAAGGCCTTACATAGTTGAAATTCATTCTTGGGTGGAAACTAATTCTCAAGGCTATAAGCATTCATCATTATTCTTTTTCTAGTATTCAAAATGTATAAGAGTAACTAACTCCCTTATTCATGGGGTTAAACGTAATATATCTTAACTCTTTGTGATTTCTATTATTCAATATATTTCTATTCCATTACTCTTGTGTTATATTCTTGTTCTTTACTACATGATAATTGATTGATTGCATATTTGTGGGTATCTGATTATTGGACATGAGGTTAGAATCTAAACTAGGGTAGAACAACTAATTGGGTTTGCATCTAGTCAAACAATTTAATGATTAGTCATTCAAAACATCACAACTTTAGGCTTAATGTGGACTTTTATTAAAAATATCAAAGACATTAGGGTTTTTTTTATTGGAACTTTTAAATAGTGGTGTGAATGCTAGAGTAGGAATTAAAGGTATATTGTTTTTGTGTTTTCATACTGATTTGGTGCATGAAATCTAACACCATTGAATTCTTTATCGCATAAGTACTTTAATAAACTTAATTGTATTCTAGATCTTAAAATTATTGTCTTAAAAATTAATTCTTTTTATCATTCAAAGTTTTTCGCATAAATTAGTAAATAATCATAGTTTTACTGAACAACGCAAGTCCTTGTGGGAAAATGATATCTGGACTTATCCACTTTATTACTTGTACAATTTGGTACACTTGTCAATATTACTTGTACAATTTGGTAAACTTGTCATATCCTCCCATGTAGCCACGATGTTCTTGGTCTTCTTGTCTTTGTCCTTGCTCAATAAGTCAAGACACTCTAATTTGTAAAGGCCTATAGTTTCTTACATTCTTCTCAAGACATTGTAGAATATGTTCATGAATAAGAAGAATTCCTACAAGTTCTGCCAAAGACATTTCCTTAGAGTCTTTGGAAGCCCTCAGAGTTGTATCTTGCGCTCTCCACTTTGGTGGTAGAGAACACAAGATTTTATCATTCACATCATAATTATAGTATATAGTTCCATGAGATTTCAAATTATTAAATATAGCTTATCAGCGTGTAATCATAGGTTGTATTGACTCATTTTATTTCATCGTAACATTTTATATTGATGCCTTAAGATGGTTAGTTTACTTCTTCATAGTGTAGGTTTGTGTATCAAAATTCATATCTCATGTTCCTACCAAATCTTTTATTTCCCTTGCACATGTCTCTTCAACATCAACTACATTCAACCTCAATGCTACAAAGGGTACAATATTTTACACTCGTCTAGTCAAGACAACCGTGTAGCATCTAATACATGCAAGTCTTTAGTGCTTTCCTCGACATTTAACGCTTTTTAGAGTCTAATGCTTTTGAGTGTCTAATAGACCTCTCGTCTAATAAACCAATCTTCTTATAGAACATTTGTCTAGAAAATCACTCTACTTTAAACTAGACTCATATACTCATGGCTTGTCTAACATGTCCAAAGGAGTTGTTTACTCTAAGGCATACATAACACTTTACTTGGCATTAACATAAAATGATTTTATAGAAAATAAAAATCTCAAGAGAATATGTACAAAAAGGTTAGTATTCAAAGGCTCAGAACAATTTAATTATGTATATAGATTTGATTATATGTATGTTTATAGTATGTGCGATATATAGGGTCAAACTTTACTTTTTTTTTTTAATTTCAATTTTTTATGTTGGTATTTATAATTTTTTGTTCGAGTCTTTATAATTTTATTATAGTTATTGTAAAAGAGTTTTTGTTTTCATAATATTATTTTTATAAAAATAAGTAATTGTACACTACTAAAAATTCTCATATTACATGCGAATTTTCTTGCAAATTTGTTAAAAAAATTTGCAAGAAAAGACTTTTTCCTGCTAATTTTTCTAAGAATTTTAATTTGCAAGTAATTCCTTCGCAGGTAATTATTTGCTACAAAATTATAAAATTCGCAAGTATTTCCTACAAAATTTGTTGCAAAAGATGTTTTATACAAAATATTTTGCAAAAAAATTGGCAGCAATTTCCTGTAAATAATTTTTCATAACAAAATTTATAAATATTTCCTACAAAAAAAAATTCAAAACAAAATTGGCAAAAAATATGAGTTTTTTTAGTAATGTTACGTGTTATCACGACTAAGCCAAAAATGAATGTTTTAAAGAATATCATAAAATAATAAAATTAAAAATATAAACAAAATTATGATTAAAAATGTAAACAGAATTATAGATACTAAAAATTATTTAGAACTTTTAATAAAGTGCTACCATATTTAAAATATTAAAATAGTCATCCAAATTGATTGAATTTTCCTACACCACTCCATACAGAAAAGCCAGGTCATGAATTTCCTAAAGTATGAGTGCTTTTATAAAACTTTCCCGAGAGATATCTAAAATGTGAATTGCTATAGTTGTGAAAGTTTAAGGAAGAAGACAAACCTTGATTAGATAATGAATGGCTGTAAACTGACGATGTTAGGAATTGGTCTCTTTAAGCGGAAGTTTAATTTGTTTTATTCTAAATGAAGCATAATGATGCAAAATATTCAATTATGGTCATTTTTATGTTCTCATTTTTGATGGTATGTTTTTTCTGATCATACATTATCTTGTTAGACGTTTTCCTCAATTATTAAAGTGTTTGGCTATCTCTGAAGAATAATAGCCTCAATATTTTGGTAGTGAAATTGTGACCACTCCATCGTTTTTGATAATCATATTTTGGGCAGAGATTTAGATATTAAATATTTATTATTATTATTATTATTATTAAATATTTGTATTGTCCCATTTAATAAATAAGCTTAATTAAATGAAGTATCATATAGAATATAATATAAAGAGAAATGTCACAGAGTATAAGTGTCACTCCTTACAGTTATCCAAATACTCGGAGAGAAAACTAAGGCACACCATGATGCCATTAACAAAACAGAATGTAATAGTTTTATAGTTGATCAAAATACATAGGCAACAATGCCTACAGAAAGCACTCAAGGGAATGAGATCCAACACAAGAGGGGCTACACAATAGAGTCTCCATTACCCTAGTGACCACTAGATATTTCCACATCTGCTCACATCAATAAATTGATAATCATCACAAAAGGAGAAAACCACACGCAAAACATACAAGCAAACAGAAAGGGTAAGCTAGAGTATAAATTAGTTTAACATGTTATGGCACATGAACACTTAAAACAAATCACAAACATGCAACAAGATAAGCGAACAATCATGTGATAGCAAACAAGCAAAACTCAAAGACTCAATTATCTAGATACATATAACCAGTCAGATTCACGGGATGTTTGCACTTATGGTGGCCTATACTGCTCTACAGAGACATTGCCAATGGGTTTCACCCTACCACGCACAAGGTTAGCCTTCAAACATCTAAGGCCATTATCCTGCCTAAGACTATAGCCTCCTACTACTCTCACCACTTGAGTCAGTACGCCCTACGTAAGACTAATTGACTCTTTAGAGCTTCATGATGCAATCCTTACTTGAATCCTTACTTAATTATATATGCTGAGGCACCACCACAAAACCTTACTAAGAGGTTCGTGGAATTACGTCCATTACATGAGGCACAACCATGAGCTCTCACCAAGAGGTTCATGGAATTACGTCCATCCCACAAGGCACCACCATGAGATCTCACCAAGAGGTTCATGGAATTACGTCCAACTCATACCATAGCCATGCTTCACCAACCAACCATAGATTTATCATCTCATGCCTATATTCAACCAACCATCTAATAATGTTTCATACGCATAATCATACCAAACTCATCAATTCCAGCCCATAAACCATTTAATACATGCATATTCACACAATCCATGCTTTAAATAGAGTACTTCAATTAATAATATGACCATCACCAAAAACAAAGAAGAAAACAACATTTGAGCACGTCCCTGCCCAGTTCTTGCTCGGGCTAGAAGCCCTCACTTAGGCGAGAAAAGGTTCCCTCGATCAGGCGAGCTCCTTCCACCCAGGCAAGAGCTCGAGCAGTGGAATAGTGAGGTTTCGTGTGTTCTCGCTTAGGCGAGACCTCCTCACCTGAGCGAGATATCTTCTTGTAAGACCCGTGAAAATTAATTAAATAAATAATTGATTATTAATAAATGCGGGTAGGAGGAGCATTTATGACATTAAATATTGATTGGTGTGATGTGGAAAAGTGCTAGCTCAAATGGTTGAGAGTACTTTATTGTGTGAAAGGACTTGGGTTAGAGTCCTATGTATGATATTCATGTGTTGTTTGATTATTTAAATTTTAATATTATGCATGATCATGTTGTATGATAACAAGATTATAGAACTATATGAATTGTCATGAAATATGATATGGTTGAGTGGTTGTGTAATGAATTGGGCATTTGTATGGTCATGGGTTCAAACCTTGGTAATGCAAATTTAACTCTCTTTTTGCTAAAAGCTGGTATGGCATGAATATGAAAAGGTGGAGAGAACCCTAGAGGGAAACTAGGAGGGCTGAAAAACAACTAATAATAGCTTTGAATAACAATTAACTTTGTCATTAAAACCCATTTTTCGTTTTGGCTCATTAACCTAGCATTAAGTCCCTTTAAAAAGCAAATTTTAAGAGAGAAGAGGGGTTTTTTTCTGAGAGCTTTGCAGAGTGTGCGAAAATATAGGGTGAGTTGAGAGGATTGTGACAATTCAGTGCGAAGTAAAGGGAATGTCTTAGATTGCCTAGTGGTCAATGAGGGATTCTCAACAATCTGCAAATTTTTTATAAGAAAAGGCATCCAGGTTAAGGGAGCTGGACCCTAATTTTCGACTAGTTATTTTATGCATATGTTTTGATGAGTTTTGTGCTTAGAAATCATGCCATATATGATTGTAATTTGGGGATTGAGAGTTGCATTGTCACATGATGGAAATTCTAAACAATTAAGTGTGTTGAATCTTTGTACTGAGTATGTTGTTGATGTGTAAACCTAGGTTTTTGGGGTATATAATGTGTCAATATTATGCTCAAAAGTTTGGTACAACGTTGCAAATTGATTGGTATGAATGGGGGTGCGATTTGTTCATGTTTTTGGTTGGTGTATGTTGCGTCACAGTGCATGAGTATGCAATTCTCGTTCAGGCGAGCTAGGCTCGCTTAGGCGAGGATATCAAAGACTCAAATCATGTTGTTGTTCGAGCATCTCGCTCAGGCGAGGGAAACTAGTCCTGGGCGGCAGGCCATCTCGCTTAGGCGAGTGTGCCTCGCTCAAACGAGGATTCATGTATGTTAGAGGCTGTGCTTTGGGGTCTCTCGTTCAGGCGCATATTTTAACTTTTGGGCGAAGGGGTATCTCGCTCAGGCGAGAGTCCTTCGCCTAAGCGAGATTTCAAGGGAGGTTTCACTGTCTTGTTGAACTCGTCGCCTATATGAGGCACGTTAGTCTTGGGCGAACGAGGGTCTCGCCCAAGCGAGAAGGAGCTCGCTCAAGCGAGACTTCGTGGGCTGTAGTTGTACTAAGGGCTCGCTCAAGCTAGTGGGCCTAGCTTAAGCGAGATAGGTTGGACTGTTTGAACAAAAGCTTTTAGCCTAAGCGACCTGTGGTGCTTCTGTGCGTTCAAGGCAAGCGATATTGCTGTGTCGGATTGGATGTGTTGGAATTTTAATACTTGGTCTATTAGGCTTCTAAGATATCTTAATGATGGGCTTGCTGGTGTTCCTTGGGTTGTGGCCCGAAATGTATCCTTGAGTTGTGGCTCGGTATAGGGGTTAAGCACGTGGCATTCTATGCGTTGTGGCCCGAAATGACTTCCCTTGAGTTGTGGCTCGGGATAGCGGATGAACATGAGGAACTCTTGAGTTGTGGCTCGGGTTGGCTAGTGTTGCCAGTGTGAGTGTGCTTGTTGTGGTCAGTACGGTGGGTCCAGATGGATTGCCCTCCTCAGTAATTTGCTAACGAGTTTGGTAGTCCTGGGATGGTACGGACTATGTTCGTATTTGGAAACTCCACCTAGTGTTATGGTGTGTGATCCGTAGCATGGTTTCCCACATGTGCTCTATCGGTTGTGGCCGATTGGTGTGGCAACAAGACATCTTGAGGTACTCTCTAGAAGAGGTAGGACACAGGTAGCATGGTTGTGGCCATATGAAAGAAAAGGATGAGGTTCCTTTGTGGTGAAATGATATTATACATGGTTGTGGCTATGTGGGATGAAAGAAGGGATTTACTTTTGATGTATTTAAATTATATGTTTCTTTGATATATATATATATATATATATATATATATATATGTGTGTGTGTGTGTGTGAGTGTGTGTGTGTGTGTGTGTGTGTGTGTGTGTGTGTGTGGGTGTGTGTGTGTGTGTGTGTGTGTGTGTGTGTGTGTTGATCGTGTACACGGTACATGTGAGCAAAGGATATTACAGGTTGAGCTAGTGAGGCTTAGGCTCGAAGCGTGGGCTAGTTTGGGAGCTTTCCATAAAGTTGTTTTTATTTATTTATGGACTTTACAGACTTGAAATTTTTAATTATGAACATGGTTTTATTATAATAGAGTTATCAGTACATTTGAGATACTTTTTGAACGATATAAAGTTTTAAATTTCCTGCGTTTTGGGAAATGATGTTTTTTTAAATGAGGTTGGTTGGCTATTCCTTCATTTCATTAATTAAAATCCGTAATTATCCAGCTGGGATGTTACACTTCTCGCTCAAAATGTGAGCTCGTCGCTTGAGCGACAACGCGAGCTAAAACTTGGAAGGGTTTCTAGTACTCTTGCTTAGGCGAGACCTACTCTCTTGGGCGAGAATATCAGGTTTCTCCACTGTTCGCACAAACAAGCCAAGAAAATAGTACAAGTCCACATCCACTTCAATCTCATACAAGCATAAACGTCAATCAAGCATTTTAAATCATGAAACAACAGCCAAACATCAACATATTACAAAAATGCAAAAAAACCCTAGCTTCCCTTAACTTATCAACAGCTATTGTGAGGGATTTTGGCACGAGCAAAAAAGACACCACAACTCCTAGAACAATTTTGTGAGCTTGAAATACTAATACCAGAATGAAGACGGGTTACTACGATGAACCCTAGCTGGAACTACGAAAAATAAACTAGAGAGTAGGAAGTATGGGTCGAGAATCAACTTATGTGGGATAGAAAATGGAGTTGAGCTAACTTGACAAGGAATGGGGCCAACCCTAGCAAAACTCATTGTTGCAGTTCCAAGAGGGGAAGGAGAACAGTTTTCTGAAAACAGAAGAATGAGGGAGTTAGGGCTAGTTTTGGGGTTTTGGGCACCTTATGGACCAACCTTAGGCCCAACATATTAGGGTAGGCTGTTAAACATTAGGGCCGAAACAAAATGGGCCTTACAATATTCATATTTGAAAATTGGATCACAATTTTTTTTAATCGATTTTATTTCATTATAGATTGAGATATTTTTGTTGTTAAATTTTTATGATGTATACTAAAAAAATCATATCTTTTATCCTAAATCCGTGGAGCTCACCGTCAAGTGTGTAAGACCCGGGAAAATTAAGTAAGTAAATAAATATTTATTTAATAAATGTGAGGGAAGGAATCTATAAAGCAATTAATGCAAAGAATTATGATAAAGGAGCAATGGTAGCTCGAGTAGTTAGACACGCTTGGTACGTTTGAGGGGGACTTGGGTTCAAGTCTTGCGTATGCCATTAATGTGATGTTTTAATCATTTAATTTATTGTGGGCGCATATATGAAGACGTGGCATGATGTTGTGAGTATATGTGTGCATGATATGTCCAAAAACATCTATAGGGGTTGTGCATATTATGCTTGATAATTGGGTGGAGGTGAGAGTTTGAACCTTGGCTAGTGAAAAATAAATCTTTTTACGCTTGGATTATGTTTGGCTACATTAGTAAGTGATCAAGAAACCCTAGCCGTCAATCTTTGTTTTGGTTTTTGGAAAAGGGTTTTCCAGAACACCAAAACTGAGCCATAGGGAAGTGTTTGAGGGGAGAAAGTGCACTCAAGTATAAGAGAAAATACCTAAGGCAATTTTGGGCCAAGAAGGGACGTTAGGAGCATAAATGGAGCAGGAAATCCAGGTTAGGAGAGTTGTCATTTCTTGTTTTAATGATATTATATGAAATTGTGTTATATATTGATGCATGAAAGTCTTATCCTAAACCAAATTCTTGTATCGTTTAACCTCTTGATGTTTGTTGAATGTGGTTTTAGAGAGAGTATGCATGTGCTTCTCGTTTCCGTTGTATTGTTCTCTTTGTGATCCCATCACTACTATGATGATTATGATTCTTCCTTTTGACTTGATGTGATGTTTAAATTTTTTCTTCTAAATACGACACACTTATTATTATTATTATTTATTATTATTTTACTATTATTATTATTATTATTACCATTACTATTATTATTTTGTTTATTATTATTATTATTATTTTTATTTTATTTTAATATTATTATTATTATTTTTATTATTATTATTATTATTATTAATATTACTATTATTAGTTTACTATTATTATTATTATTTTTATTTTTATTATTATTACTATTATTATTATTATTCTTATTATTTTTACTTTATTTTTTTATTATTATTACAATTACTATTATTTTTATTATTATTATTATTATTATTATTATTATTCCTATTATTTTTATTATTAATATTATTACTTTTATTATTATTATTTCATTATTATTTTTATTTTATATTACTATTATTTTATTATTATTGTTATTATTATCATTGTTTTGTTTTATTGATTATTTTATTACAATTATTATTGTTTTACTATTATTGTTTTATTTTATCATTATTTTATTAAAATTACTATTTTATTATTATTGTTTCGTTTTATTTTATTATTATTTTCATTTTCATTATTATTTTTATTTTTAAAATTTTGTTTTATTATTATTAATATTGTTATTATTATTATAATTATTATAATTATTTATATTCTTATTATTATTTATATTATTATTATTGTCGTTTTTATTGTTTTTATTTTTATTTATTTTTTATTATTATTATTTTCATTTTATTTTATTTTATAATTATCTTTATAATTATTATTTTGTTGTATTATTTTATTTTACTATTATTTTATTATTATTATTATGATTATCATTGTTTTATTTTATTTATGATTTATTATTATTATTTTTTCTTATTATTGATTTATTTTATAATAATAATAATAATTTTATTATTATTATTATTATTATTATTGTTTTATCTTATTAGTATTATTGTTTTATTATTATTATTTCATTTTATTTAATGATTATTGTTATTATTGTCATTATTGTTATTATTGTTGTTATTTTAATTATTATCATTATTACTATTTTATTGCACGTGCAATATTTTGGGCAATGATTATATGTTTTTCCTGGTTTGTATATTGTTTGGTTGTCCAGGATTATATACTGAGTATAACACTTTATTTTGATGGTTTTGTGTGGATTTATTATGATTCTCCGAGATGTATAAAAGCAAGAATATGGTTGGGTTTCATGTATGACCATGTGATATTGTGTAGTTGAGTTCAACTTAATGATATGAAAGTGTATTTACTTGTCATGGATGCATGCTTTGCGTGAACGAAGTATCTTGTGTAAATAGGTTCATTGGAACCTATTCTAGAGTGTTAAATACTAGTAAATTACACGTTATGAGTGTGGCATCTGGCGGAACAGTATAAACTGCCAAGAGATAAGTCACAAAGTGAACTCTAGAGTAAAACTCGAGAGTTGGTGCTTGGCGCTCGGCGGCGCCAAGTAGTCTGTCAAGCGATATAGAATGCGAGTTAACTTAGAGAAGTGGGTGTTATGCTAGGTGGTTTTGGATGCAGTGATGGATTACGCGAGGGATTCTACACAACTTTGGATGGAGCTCTTGGTGCGATGCTTTGCTTGAGGTCAGTTATGAGTGCAACTTGTATTGGGGTAACACGTGGCCACTCGAGGTTATAACTTGGTGGTTTTGGAAGTCCAATGGAGTGTGTGAGATCGTGGCTCGTACGAATGGGTTCCAAAAGATTGTCCTCCTTGGTATTATCCGACGAGTTTGGTAGTCTTGGGATAAATATGGACACAATTCGTATTGGGGAACTCCACTTGGTGTCGTGGATCGTGATCGTGGCAAATTTATTCCCGCGTGTGGACTATTAGGTGGTAGCCTGTAGTCAGAGGGGCGAGTAGACACTCGTTGCAGCAAAAATCGATCAATGTAATCAAAGGGTGTAGAATCAAGTGGCGTCCAGAGGAATATTTGGAAGTCGGGGATTAAGGATTATGGCTTGTGAGTCTTAGGAAAAGCAACGTTCTTATTGGGTTTTGATGAACAAGTAAGGGTTGTGCTCTTGCCGAGTTTTGGTGAGCAGGAAAAGGTGGTTGCTTGTAAGTTCTAAGGAAAGTAATGCTCTTACTGGGTTTTGGTGAACAGGTAAGGGTTGTTGCTTGTTCTTCCCAGGAGGCGTTAGAGTGTAGGAAAGTAAACTGGTTGGTTATGAGAGAATAGTATACTATGTGATGAGACTTGGGAGTATTAGAATTGTTGGAATATTGTATGGTTATTTATTATATTGTGTAGTGCAGTTTTATTTTGTTGAGCTCACCCTATTTGCTTGTGTTTGGCGATGATCGTGTAATGCGTGACACGAGAGCAGATGATGTTGCAAGTGTTGCCGGTGAAGCATAGTTTCAGAGAGGGACTAGCTTAGGAAAAAGCCTTTATGATGTTTTCTTGTTTTATGGATTTTAAACATTTTGTAAACATTTATCTTACCAAACTCGGAATTTGTAATCGACAATTATAGTTTGTGGATTTTGGTTTATTGCGGTATAATAAATGTTTTAAATTTTCCCGTGTTTTGGGAAAATGAATTATCATAAATGTGATTTTATACTTATTCCCTATTTTAATTATTTAAATTAGTAATATCCAACCGGGATGTTACAAAATGAGCATCCAATAATTTTTTAGTAGCACTCAATGTCAAGAATCTCAAGAGTCTTAGTCCCCAACATCCAGAATTCCTATAGCTCATTGTAAAAAAGGTGCCCAATAGTACCTGAGTTGCGTCCAACATCATATATGATATCAAATTCAAATTTTGGCGTATCAAATTAGTCGAATGTATATATGAGCAATTTTTTTCCTCTCCCTTACAATAGGTATAATTTGACGTAAAACATCCCTAGATAGTACTTTTCAACGAATTTGATAACATTACAATTCAAATTTTAGATTTCAATAATGTTGTTTTCACACGGTAGATATGAATAAAATTAACCATTGTCTCACAAATCACAAAAACAACTCAAAAATTAATCAACCCACCCATTTCCACATATCACAAAACAAGTTAAGGCTTGAACAAAATAAAGATAACAGACTTCCCTTACCTGGAGTAGAAAACTCTCTAAGTCAAAACTACTCTTCTAAGCTTTATTCCTCACAAGATAGTCTAATATACATATAGACCCCTAATAAGAATACTAATGATATCCTTATTATCACAAACAAACAGAGATTTACTTTGAGTTATTTTGAGTCACATGCATTGAACCCTACGCCACACGCAACTCAAAAATGACCTCAAAAAGGTGTAAGAGGTGAACTTACTCTTTTTTTTTTAACTCCTATCAGTTGGATGTGTAGATTTATCTACTAGGATGTGTAGATTTCTCTACTAGGATCACTCCTACAATGACATATATTCAAAAGGATGAAGAAAGAAGTCAGAATTCTAGAAAGAAGGTAGATAAGAGAGATTTATCTTGTCACATCTATATTCACTTTGAGTTTAGCTTTTCAAAATTGTGCTTTTGTTGCTTTTATTCCTTTGACCTCTTAAATGGATTACATCTTTGGAATAGGTGTTTCTTTTGGAATTTAACTAACTTTTGAAGGTAGCATCCTAAAGGTAGGAAGAAGCCGGAAAGCAAATCTTTCCTAGTAGAATCGGGAAAGGGGGGCCAAAAGAGAGTAAACACTTTAGGAGGGAGGCAAAAGAACAACACCAAAGAACAAGACAAATTTTTTTGATTCTTTTTTTTTATATCACGAAACATTTATGTAGTTTGTAGGATTTTTTCTTTTGTTATATTTTTTTTCTTCATCTCTTTTTTGCTTTGGTCTCTTGGGAAATGCCTTTGGTGCAATCCCATCTCCTTAGTTGTACATTGTAATAGTCGCATGCACATTAGAAGTAAAAGTGTGTTTAAGGGCTCCAAGTGTCACTTGCACTTTCACATAGGACTCACCTAGCTTAGTGACTTGTCTTTACCTTTTTTTTCCTACATTGCTTTTATTCTTTCACTTCTTGTTTCCTTTTTTCTTATCTCCATGATATATGGGGTGTTTCCTTTATCTTCAAGAAGATAAACATTTCTTTTGTTTCTAGGAACACTCTACACACATTATTAGAAAAAATAATAGATGTTTTTTACTTAGATAAAAGTTGAATCTAAGGAAACTCTATCTAGGAAGGACTTGGTTCCTAAGCTTGTTGACTTGTGACTCAGCTCTCCTTCCTAGGAACTACTTGGAATACTTTTATCATTAGCTTCTTTATGGAAATCCATCACCAAAAACAAAAATCTTTTGAGAAAATATTTATCATTCATAGTTGTGAAATTTTTAAAACTTGTGTTAAAAACTTTCTTCTTCTCAACAACATTAGTGATCCTTCTCATCATTCCGGTGTACATGATAGTGTGAGAGATAGTCACTAATAGGAGTACTTAACATTCGTAAAGACAACTTGGAAATATTATAGAGAAATTTTGACATTCTTGTAACTCTCCTTTATTTCACTAGGATAGTTTGTCTTATTGACTTCTCTTATACCTTTTCGTTGAGGGCTAGCCCAACCTTCTTCAAGAAACACAACCAAACCACCTCTAAACTCCATTTCGTTCATCAGTTCATGCTTCTACATCTAGGCGCATCATCTCCATGAAAGTGAGGACGCTAACAAATTAATTGAGAAGTTACATTGATTAATTTGAATTGTTGGACAAGAAATCAATAACAATAATCTGTAGAAAACCAATGATGAATCCTATTTTAGAAAAGTAGTATAATCAACCTATTTTCTTTACTATTGTTTTTATCTCCTTTTATCTTTTCAATTCTGTTTTATCTCTTGTTATTATTTGACTAACTCTTTTGTATAGTTTTTATAAGAACTAATTTGTTAGAAATCAATTTTGTGTTCATTGAGAGACGACTTTGGGTTACTTTACCCTTTCTATTTTGTTGACTACTTTCTAAACAATACTGGAGTTGTTATAAATAAGTAATATTAATTTGATCGCTTCAAGACAACATTATCAATGACCAAGAAAGGATTAACTATGATTGGATCTAATCTATTAAGGGTATCACATAATACAAATCTATTTCGTAGGTCTTGAAGGGAAAATCCTTGGAACAAGGACCATAAGCAAGGGATCTTCATTCAACATCAAAGATGTCCTCTTTGTTAAGGGTTTAAAGCACAATATGATAATGTTTATTAATGTAGATAAGGAAGATACAATTCAAGAAAAGCAAGGTGAAGTTGAAATTGAATCAGCTAAATATGTATATTAGTTAACTAAAACTCATGTTCATAGCAACTTGCCTAGATTACTCCTAAGGGACTATCAAAGGACAACATTATTGGTAATATTGATAAGGGAGATTCTACTATATTCAAGGTTAATAATTTCTATGAACATGTCACATTTGTATCACAAATTGAACCTAAAAATGTTAATGACGCATTGAATGATAGGAATTGGATTGTTGTTATGCACAATGAACTTTTCACTAAAACTGACGTGTGGTCTCTAATTCCTAGAAGTAGTGATATGAATGTGATTGGTACTAAATTGGTGTTTGAGAATAAAGTGGATGAAGATAGTAACATTGTTAGGAACAAGGTTAGCTTAGTTGCAAAAGGTTATAATCAAGAGGAAGGAATCAATTTTGATGAAACAATGAACTTGTTGCTAGACTAGAAGTTGTCAGATTGCTATCAGCATATGCTTGCATGTGTAACTTTAAATTGTTTCAAATGGATCTTAAAAGAGCTTTGTTGAATTGTTTCTTAAATGAATAAGTATTTGTATCACAACCACCTAGTTTTGAAGATCATCTTTACCCTGATCATGTTTTTAAATTGAAAAAGTAATTGTATGGTTTAAAACAAGCACCATGCTAACGATGTGAAAGACTAAGCAATTTTCTATTATTCAAAGGGTATATTAAAGGTGATGTTGATAAAACGATTTTCATTAGAAAACATGATCTTGGTAATAATCTTTAGTTAAAATAATGACTCTTTGTGGGGAGAATTTGTTTCAACTATAAAGGAGAATTTGAGATGTCCATGATAGGTGAGATGACCTACTTCTTAGGGCTACAAGTTAAAAAAAATTAAGCAAGGAACATTTTTAAGCAAGTAAAAATATTGTTTGGACCTGTTCAAAAAGTTTGAAATAAAGAATTTCAAGGAAACTTCCATTTTAAAGCTGGACAATTGCTACATGGATTCACATGAACCTAGACAATCGATTGATGCAACCAAATACAAAGGGTTAATAAGTTCTTTTCTCTATAATGTGTCATTATTTTCCCCTATTTCATTGCCTTTTGTGTGCATCTCTACGTATGTTTAGTACTTATTTATCTATCTTTAGTGCACTTTCGTCTGGTGGGCTTTATTGGGCTATTATTCCGAATTTTGACTAATTTTGTATTAATTGGTGTAATTTTTGTTTCAAGTTTTTTTAGGTATTTTGTGAAGTAATTTTGGAGCTTGGATGCTAATCATAAGGTGAAGAGAGAGTTGCCACGTCATTTCAACATCATCGCCACGTTTGCACCATGTCAATTAACATGTCCACTTCATCGGGACATCATTTTTGGCCTAGAGTGGCATTTTTGTAATTCTGAAGCCTTTAATGGAATTTTTGTAAATATGAGTGGTAGATTTGAGAGCACCATGTTTTCTTAGGGTATTAGGAGGGTTTTAGACTTCATCTTCTTCCTCCATTCTATTTTCACGTTTTTAGAGAGCACCCACTTAGGGTTTTTCAATTTTGGTGATTTGAAACCATTGAAGCACCACTCAACTTAGCGTTTTCGTCCTATTCAATCTAAATCGTGTTTGTTCATTTTTCCTTACTCTTATAATGCAATTTCGTTTCTGTTTTAGTTATTTTTCGAATTCCATGTCTAAATAAGCTTTTTGTGTTGATTCCTTGAAGAAATTGAAATGAAATCGTGAGGTTGTTGTTCGTTTTGAAAATTTGTTCTGGTTTGCCCTTTTTCAAGTTGCATTTTCATGGTAAAACACTAAATTGATGGATACTTAATCTTAATTTTGTGTTTTTGCACCTAAAGCGACTTATAATCATGCTTAATGAGTATGGATTATTCATAGTATGCTTAATATGTGGGTGTTAGTTGCTTAAAGTATGTTTTTCTTAAAGGCATATTAAACTCGTGTTAATTATCGCTTAATTGATTAATTTCGGGTTTCATGAGAGCAAATTGGATAGAATAATTAATTGTGTAATCTATGATTGGTGAAATTTCAATGGAATCAAGGAATTAATACATTTTGAAATCTATTTAATTAAATTTTGACGTTGTGTTTTGTTTATTTTGTGTTTGAATTTGAATATGCCAAAGCAACCCCCTTTGTTGAATCTGGAATGTTGATTGAAAACAATGGTCACTGCGAGATGACCTTGGGTTAACTTCTGAGTACTACATTTATATGTTTTATTTGGTTGGGTACGACCTCGATCACTGATGAAGGATTGACCCCAACCAAGGATGGAGGCACATGCTTAAGAAGACTAAGCATGTTTAGAAGGGAAGTTCACTAATCCTTAATCCCTTTCATTTGTGTTTGTTATTTTTTATTCCCAAAGTTGACTTAGTTGAATCAACTTTAGTTGAGTTGTTGACCTTTGACTAGGTTTGACTTGTTGACTATAGTTGATTTGACTTAAGCCAACATGCTAATCTATGTTTATTTGCTTTGTAGGTTAATTAAGAGTAAGAAAGCAATGCTAGGTGGCACATGGTGATTGGGGAGCATAAATGATATGGATGAGAGAGTAAAGCAAAGACATAAAGCATAAAGTAAAAGGCATGAAGCAAGTGTACCTATGTACCTTTGGTCTCCTTTGTTTTTAGCACACTTTGGCCACTTTTTGGAGACATATGAGACATATTCTTTGTCTCCTTTTGTGCTAGAACGAAATTAGCCTTGCACACACCATAGTTGGCTCTTTTGTCTCTCATTTTTGTAACCTTATTTTACCTAGTTTCTAGAAGCTAGGGTTAGGTTTTTGTAGAGACATCCTTAGGTATCTTTTATTTTCTTAGAGACCCCTAAACTCTTCTATATAAGGGGGTGCTCCTAGACATGTAAAAGGGTTGAAGATTTTGAAGTAAAAACACTCTTGTGTCTCAACCATTTGTGAGAGTTTCCTCCTTAGGGAGTGAATACTTTTAAGCCTTATGTTGCATAGCAAGTGGCGGCACACATCCACTCATCTTCAAGGTTGCCATGGCTTCTAGCCTAGCCTTGTAGTGGCGTGCTTCTCACATTTTTACCATTCCTTTTCTTTCCATTTTATGTTTTCTTCTTTCTATAATTGTTCTTAGTTTTCTATGGTTTATGTGCTTTCCATTTCCTTTTTGTTTTGAATCAATCCATCATCTTCTTCTCTTGAGCTTTGTGAAAGGAACCTTCACATCTTGATAGCTTGCTATCTTAATGTCTAGTGGGGATTTTACTTAGTTTTTTTAATCAACTCACACCATATTCAGTAATCTTAAAAAGGAACAAGATAATCCTTCATCAATCACTCTACCTAACTGCAAGTAGGCCTGACATACAACTCAGTGTATGTATGTGTGTAGGGTTCCAATCCAATCCAAAGGAGTCACATTATAAGACAATAAAGAGGATTCTCAAGTATTTGAAAGGGACAATCAATGTTGGATTGTGGTATCCAGGTAATCAAATATAAGCTTAATTGGATTTTCAAATTCTAATTTTGCTGGTTGTAAATTGGATTTGAAAAGACAAGTCAAATTTGCCACCTACTTGGCTTAAGCTTAACATCATGGAACAATAAGAAACAAGCATGTGTAGCTCTCTCCACAATTAAGGCATAGTATGTTTCATATGGATATTGATATTCACAAATTGTGTGGTTGAAGCCTCAACTTTTGGACTATGGAGTTAAGTTAGCAAAGCTTTTATTGGTTGACTCGGTCAAAACTACATCACGTGACCAGGTACAGTCTGTTACAACAGCTATTACATCAACCATTTATTACCCTTTTAGATTCTCTTGACCATAAAACATTTATTTTGTATGGTTCTAATGTGCATGCATCTTACATGATTCAAATTGATTAATTGGCTAAAAAAACCCTTGGAATTGTAATACTTTATGTGATACTTTGAATCATGTGCATTAAATTTCCATTAATTACATAAATTGAATTATTAAAATAACTCTACACAAAAAAAAACTAGTTGATTTTGCATTTAATGTGTTGATCTATAAATACTACACCTTTGCATTTGAATTTGCATCAATCATTTGTAGCAAATAACTATACCTACTTAGTATGCCTAGACGTCAATCTCATCATGCTTAATAAGAGGAGGAACACTCTAACCCTCCCACTCCTTCTTCAACAAATGAGCATGATGGAAGATTTAAGGCTTCCTTTGAGGGAATGGGGATAAGATTCGGGTGTTATTGATTGAGATTACCAAAAAACATATTAACATTCCAAAGATTATGTCTCTCTTTTGGCTAAAAGCTGGTCATGATGGTGAACAACAGCTGGACAGTAAGGATTAATGGTGGAAAAGCTAGAACTAATGATGGAGAAGTTTGTTTGATAAGTCCCTTCTCTCTAGATTTTTTTTCCTAGCCAATTGTATTGTTTTAGGTAAGTTTAAGTCGTTAATTGAGAGTTATTATTCTAGAATTAGTTTTGTTAAGTTTCTAGATTAATTTTCCAAAATTAGTCTAATTAGGGGTTTTTAATGCATAATGGTTTAGTCTTAGTTTAGATTGGAAGGTTTAGAAGTAGAGTTCGCTTAATCTTAATCTAGTTTTAGGTGCTTTTAAATAGAATTTGGTGTGCTTAACATTCACATTTAAGGTTTTTGTGTTCTATGCATATATGAAGACCAAGGAAGGTTGCAAGTATCCAAGGGAAGCCATGAAAGAAAGTTGATCCAGCCAAATTGATCATAAATGGTAGAGTTGACTTTCTAGTGCAAGATTTGACCAAGAGTTGACTTTTTTATTTTCAATTCCAAATGAGATGGCACCTTTTAGGAAAGCTTTAGGATATTAAAATGCTTTTGTTTTGCTTGTGGGAAAGCTGAAAAGTGGTTCATAGATGCATAACACTCTTGAATTTTGTTTTTGTGTGTTTAGTTCTTCTAGGTGAATTATAAGCGTAACATAGTTTGGTTTTGCGAGTTTTAATTTGTTTTCTTAGTTGCAAGGTAGCTAAGGGTTCAGATTGGAGTTGTTGAAAGGGAATTGAGTAAGAGAGTTTGAGTGTGAGAGTTTGGAGCTACTATGAGCCAACTGGACTCAATCACCTACTACAACAAGTTGTGGATGTTGAAGCAACACAAAACATAAGCAAATGACCTGGAGTAAGTTGGCACAACTAGTAGGAAACCTGCCACCCGAGTTCTAAGTAGGATTGCAAAGGTAGATAGGCCAAAAATGTGGTAGTTTAGTTAGTTAGTGAGACTTGTAAAACTAGTAGTAGGTTCTAGTTTGTGTTATCTTGGCACCAATGCATTGAGTTCAAACACACAAATTAGACACACCATTCACGATCCATCCATTCCCTCCACCACACAAACCATATTTCTCTCTTATTCACCACATAACCTTTGTTGTTATTCTTCAGTTTTCTACATTTTTCTCCTACTTTGTTGCTGATTCATGGAGTTGTTCCATAATCATTTGATCCATTTTCTCCGAACTAATTGTTTGTAAGAATTCCTTTAATAGATTCATGTATTTAGGACAATTCCACCATTCATTTGGTATGTTTTACCATTTCTTTTGCTAAACTGAAGTTGTGAATCAAGAAAGCTTTGGTTGAGTGATATTAATCTACTTCAACACTAAAATTTGGATGGAGTCTTCTTCAATTTCAAAGATGTGAAGTCATCTACTTAGAAATGGAATGTGTTTCGATTTATGATCAATCATTCATAAGCCACACATCTTGAATCATGCATTTCAGTTCTGCAGAATCATGCCACTGTTATATTCATGTTTCAATTTTGACTTAGATGATTTTGCGTTTCATGTGCTTGTTTTGTGTTTGCATCTTCATCGTGATGTCATCTACAATGTTTCTGAACCATTTCCACATCCAATTCATCAATTGTTGCATTCAATTTTGCATTTACGCATTAGTTCGTTATTTCCGTTAATTAGGATTTGTCAAAAGGGATTTCGAGTTATACTCAATTTTTTTGCAAGATTTTTGTTTCTATGTTCTATTGAGATCATTTCCTAACATTATGCATCATTACATTTCCATTTCATGCATTAGATTTAGAGTTTAGATGTTGTCCTGTATCTACACTTATGAGAGTACTCTCAAGAATTTTGCAAATTCGTTATTAATGTGTTCATGAGTTTTGATTCAGTTACAATAGTTCAATTGTTATCTAATTAGGTGTTAAAGACATTCTGCATATTTAGATTGAATTTAGAATCATCACATTGCATATTCATACATGGGCACACTTAGTTAGCTTTAGCTTTTCATCAAACACTTTAGGTGCATATCTTTCTGATTGATCCTTGGTTAATCACTATGCTATATTAGTTAGTATTAGTGAGGAAATCAAGTTTTGATTAAATCTCTAGGTGACAAGATGTTTATCATGGTCCAAGTGGCACTAACCAAGAGGATGATACACCAACTTATGTAGAACCAATGGAACTGGTTCCCTACAACCCACCTAAAGATAGAGGTTGTACTTACTCCCATTTTGAAAGCAATGGTTTTAGCAATGGATGTTGGCTTCATGAAATAAAGGGGAGATTGTTAGCACAAATGGATTTGTTGCATATAGATTTCATGAAGGATTGAAGATCTGATCAAGCTTGAAGTGAAGTTTGAACTGGTTAGGATGAAAGAACTTGAAGTTTGAAGGTGGAGCTTGAACTTGAAGGTTATTTGACTTATGATAGAAGTGTTGTTTCTATTTACAATTATTCAATTTGTTAAAATGGTTTTTAACATGTTAGATAGCTTGTGATTATAGTTCCATGAACAACATATTTGATCGGTTAAAATAACAATCATTCGGTTAATTTTAGTTAAAGTAAGTGAATTAAATGATTGAGAAGTATTTTCAATTTCTTCAATATGTTAGTCAAAAAGCTATAAATCCTGTCTTTTTTTTTGTGACAATGTGACATATTCACTTTTGCACATGAAATCACTTTGCTAAATTAGGATATCTCATTCTCTCTAAAGAAATTAGTGTTGGTGTTGTTCGTGAACATCCTTAAAGATATTAGAGTTGAGATTGTTCTTGATCTGTGCATTAAAGAAGGTTCTTGGTTGGCTAGGGAGAGCCACCATTGAGGTTTGGCCCTTCTTACTAGTGCAATTTTAATTTTTTAACTCGGTGATATGCTTCGTTTTTAAAAGAAAATGAAGCATATCAAATTGCAATGGCAATTTTAAAAATTTCCCAAACTTATAGGTCTCAGTTGTTGACATAATTGAACCCTATTCGACCATATGCTTCGATTGCAAAACAATTGAAACCTATATTTCGTAAAAAATTCAAAAATGGCACCTTTTTATCAATTATTTTATTTTAGCGAAGAGGTATAAGCCTCAGTTGCTAGAGAACCAAGGCCTATACATATTATATGCTTCGATTGTTTCAGAACCAAGGCCTATAAGTTTGCTAAAATTTAAAATTGCCACTTATTTTTAATATTTTATTTTTCACATAGTTTAGGCCTCAGTTGCTAGATAACTTAGGCCTATACATGTTATATGCTTTGGTTGTTTCAGAACCGAGACTTATAGGTTTGCTAAAATTTCAAAATTGCCACCCCTTTTTTGTAATTTTTATTTTACGTAGAGGTTTATGCCTCAGTTATTCGTAAAATTGAGGCCTATTACCTTTTATGCTTTGATTTTTTGAATAATTGAGGCCTAAAATTTTGCCTAGGCTTGAATTTTGCACGTTCAATTTTATCCTTGATTTTCTAAATTATGTTCAATTTCTTCCTTTTCGTTGAAGTCATTTAAATTAATAAGGACAAAGTGTACAGACTAACATTATTCATATGACGTGGCACTGTTCACATTATGACTGGTAGTATTTTGTTCATATAAGTTCCTATTTTAGTTAAATTTATTCAATTTAGTCCCACCATCCATTTCATGATCCTTCACCACTACCATTCCCACCACCACCATTCCCACCATCATTACCACTACTACTATCACTACCAGCACCACCATTTTCTTTTCGGCAAAAGTCCCACAAGCTTTCCAACGGAGCTCCACACAACTAGACATCTCCTACTGCATCTGATCAACATATGCTTCCTATATCGCAAATCATCACAGGTGGAAACTACAACCACAAACATGCAAAGGTGAGCTAACTAGATGAAACATTACAAACAAATATAATACCAATATACAACTCACCAAGCATGATGACATCTGTTCATACTCAACCAATTCATATTACCTCCAAGTAATATCACACAGTATGACATTCTCTCATAACCAACTCCTACACACCAACGTCTCTTGTAAAGGTCTTTGTCCCTACTTTCCATAATACCTACAAGAAAAAACTCTACTGCTTACCAAAGACTTAGGTAAGAGCACTCTTGCTAAGCTTATGCCAAAGTCTTATGGTTAAAAGAAACTCTTTTACCTAACTCACTATAGGCCTCTAGGTAAAAGAACCAACCTAGTTTTACAGTTACATGAGAATACATACATCACCATCTTATACATATAAACATACATATGTCCATATGATCACACCATCATATGATTAACCACCGATCCTCATCATATCAAGTAATATTTTCATCAAGATCTATCACAACATCCATAATACTCATGTACCATCACCTCAACACTTGCAATAACATTCAAATCAAGCAAAACAATCAAAGTAGACAACTTGACGCTTAGCGCTATTGCTCAACGCCATTTTCCTCGCAAATACCACTGTCTAGTGCTAGGAAGCCAACGCTCAGCAGCCAACGCCCAACGCCTTACAATTCCACTGCTCAACAACAAAATTGGCACTCAACACCTAATGCCTTGTAAATTTGGCTTGCCCAATGTCCAACCCTGTCGCTTAAAAACCATGCATGCTTAGAAACACAAAAAGAAAAATGGTTTGAACCCCAAAACATGAATTCTAAGGCGCCCAACTTGAAAATAGACACTACATAACATTTACCACACGAATATACACTTGTCCATTCTCAAAATCGTTAAATTCTTACTTTTTCCACTTCTCAACTTAAAGATCATGTATATTCCCTGCACTAAATTCAATCAACTAAGCAAACACATTTGACCATAACCCAATTTTGTACTTGATACCACATAATCCTGCACCCATTCAACCATGCTATATAATAATACCCTCTCAATGCACAAAATATACAATGTTACCCACTAAAATTCTACATTGAATTTTCTTTTTCTTGAACCAAAATAGCAAAAACTCCAATTTCCCATGAATTAATGTGTTAACACTTCAATGCTAATCAAATATCATTACATTAATCATTGACCTTTACTCATAAAAATATCCATCATTTCACATAGATAAATTCAACACTAAAAAAAGTACTCAATTGACTAATTCAAACATTCAATTCCATAATCATACCCAAAACCATAAACCGCAATTGTTACCATGAACAAAAATTCAACCAAACCAAAAAAATAAAATTCTCAGTTTTGCTCATGCATCACCATTCCTCATCTCGCCATCAATTCATCCATAGAATAAGGATGATTACCCCAAAATATATTATACTCATCAAAATAATACATCTTAATACCTAAAATCCAAACATTATTAAAAAAAAAAAAGATAGTTGCCCTTACCTTAAAACTTAAACCAAAAAATATGTATTTCACAAATCCTTCAAGGTTCATCAATTAAAACATAATTATCATACTATAACACCAAAAAGAACACACTTTACAATTCCAAACTGCAATAATTTCCCTACACATAATAAGACTGATGAGTCATTATTTTCCTTTATTACATTGTCCTTTCGTGCCCATCTTGATGCCTGTTTCGTGCTTAATTATCTTCTGTTAGTGCATTTTCCTTAATTGGGCCTCATTGGGCCATTTTTTTCGAATTCTGAGTAATTTGGCATTAATTGGTCTAATATTTGTTTCTAATTGTTTTTAGATATTTTGTGGAGCAAATTTTGGAGCTTGGACACTAATTTTAAGATGAAGAGAGGGTTGCCACATCATTGCCATCTTTGCCCCATAACCTGTCCACGTCACTAGGCCAACATTTTCAGCCCACAATGGCATTTTTGTAATTAACAGTGGCAGAATGACAGTTTTGTAAATTCTTTGGACTATGGTGATGTGACCATGTTTTTTTAGGGTAGTAGCCACCTTCTTCTCCCCACTCTCCATTTTTTTATGTTTTGGAAGCTTTGTATGTTTACCCATGGAGGTACCACTCGAGTTTTGATGATTTAACACAATTTCCTCACATTTTTATGCATTATTGACAGCATCCATTGTGGATTTTACGTTTTTTGCACATTTGGAAGCTTGGGCAGTTTCATTTTAACATTGGGACCTTGTTGAATCCATGTTTCATCTTTTATTCACAATTCGATATTTTGCTCTGTTATTGTTTCACGTTTTTTGCACCGTTTTCTTAATATTCAAGGATTATATTTCGTTTTGGGTTAAGCTTTTGTTTGAAATCCATGGATCACTAATTTAATGTGTTGATTCCTTACAAAGAATGAATTGAAACCTTGAGGTTATTGTTTTGTATGGTAAAGTTTATCTTACTCTTAATTCAGATTCTATTTTTGTGCTTAATGGATGAAGCATTCTATTTAAGCTTATTTTGCATAATGGGTCATTTCGTTTTGGGGCTGTTATCATGCTTAATGATGCCATTTGATGAAGGATTATGTTGTTTTCTTTTAAGATTATTGAATATGGTGTGAGTTGGTTAAGAAAGCTAAGTGAAATCCCCACTGGACATTAAGATAGCAAGCTATCTAGATGTGAAGGTTCCTTTCACAAAGCTCAAGAGAAGAAGATGATGAATTGATTCAAAATGAAAAGGAAATGGAAAGCACATAAATCATAGAAAACCAAGAACAATTAAAGGAATAAGAAGACATAAAATGGAAAGGAAAGAAATGGTAAAATGTGAGAAGCATACCACTACAAGGCTAGGCTAGAAGCCATGACAACCTTGAAGATGAGTGGATGTGTGTCTTCACTTGCTATGAAAGATAAGGCTTAAAAGTATTTACTTCCAAGGGAGGAAACTCTCACAAATGGTTGAGAACAAGAGTGTTTTTACTTCAAAATGTTCAAGAGAAAAACTATAATATTTCTGAACAAAACTCAACTTGTTTCATTGATAAAAATAGTTCAGCTTATATAAAAGCTTTAACCATCAAAATTATGAAAGACCAATAAATTACAACTAAATCCCATTTAGGCTATTAATGATCCTCTACTTAGTGGCTTATTGTAACTACAATTTTGGCAACCCAAAAGCATTCAACTATGCTTCTTCCTCTTGATCTCCCAAAGGCTGATTCTTAGGTTGCTAAATGGGCCCTTATTACAACTTGAAAATAAAGCAAAACTAAAGTCCATTAATTGGTTAACCCAAAACATAATTTGGTCAGCCAATTTTTACAAAGGATTGGGACATTATTTAAACAAACTAATAACATCAAAAAAATTGTAGTAAAGTGGTGCATTAGTGCTTTTCCCTTTGGGCCATGATGCAATTCACAACCTTGGTCTTTTCTCCTTGAATCTTGGGCTTGTATTCAAATAATATAGACAACACTTGTGGAAGAACTTCCTTTACTTTCCTTGCTTTAGCCCTTGTCATGGGTCCTCCAAGTTCTTCAAGTGCATCCTTCCCCTTTCTCATTGTCACATCTCCATCATTTTCTCCCTCTTGAGAAGGATTTGTCCTCAAATTAGATTCTCCATCAACATCAAAAAGAGATAAGTCAGACACATTGAAGGTGGAACTAACATTATACTGACCGGGTAGATCAATTTTGTAAGCATTGTCATTGATTCTTTCAAGCACTTGGAATTCACCATTCCCCTGGTTGAAGCTTTTATTTCCTTTGTTCTGGAAACCTTTCCCTTCTCACGTGGACCCAAACCCAATCTTCGGGTTGGAAGACAACCTTCTTGCTACCTTTGTTAGTTTGCTTTGCATAGCTTTCATTTTTCTTTTCAATTCGACCACTTACTTGCTCATGTAACTTCTTCACATAGTCAACTTTAACATGTGCTTCTTTATGCTTAAACATGGAAATGTTAGGCATAGGCAGCAAATCAAGAGGACTTAAAGGGTTAAATCCATATACAATCTCAAAAGGTGAATAATTAGTTGTGCTATGGACATCCCTATTATAAGAAAACTCAACACAAGGCAAATAGGCTTCCCAAGACTTAAGATTTTTCTTTAAAATAGTCCTAAGTAATATGCCTAAAGTTTTATTCACTACCTCAGTTTGACCATCATTTTATTGGTGGCAAGTAGTAGAAAACAATAATTTAGTACCAGTCTTAACCCACAAAGTCCTCCAAAAGTGACTAAGGAATTTTGTATCCCTATCACTCACAATGCTCCTTGGTACTCCATGAAGTCTCACTATTTCCTTGAAAAACAAGTCGGCCACATGACAAGCATCATCCACCTTCTTGCAAGGTATGAAGTGTACCATTTTAGAAAACTTGTCAATACCAACAAACACAAAATCCTTTCCATTCTTTGTTTTAGGCAGCCCCATAACAAAGTCTATAGAAATGTCAGTCCAAGAATATTTAGGAACTGGCAAATGAGTATATAATCCATGAGGCTTAACCTAAGATTTAGCTTTTTTACACATAATACAATGATCACAAAACGTATGCACATCACGTTTCATATGATGCCAAAAGAAATGCTTTTGCAAAATGTCCAAAGTGTTTTGAACCCCAAAATGGCCCATTAAACCCCCTCCCCATGTGATTCGATCACAAGTAACTCTCTAATGGAACACTTAGGCACACACAATTTATTTACTTTAAACAAGAATCCATTATGCCTATAGTAACCATTTTCAGAAAACTTTTCACATGCAGTAAATATTTCAGCAAAATCCACATCATCCTTATACATCTCTTTCAAAGATTCAAGACCAAATAGTTTAGTTTGAAGCATAGAAAGCAATGCATGCCTCCTAGACAGGGCATCAACCACTATATTTTCTTTCCCCTTTTTATACTTGATGACTTATGGAAATTGCTCCAAAAATGCTACCCATTGAACATGACTCTTATTAAGCATACCCATCTCCAAGGACTTATGATCACTAAGAATGACAAATTATTTGAGTAAAAAATAGTGTTTCCAAGTCTTTAAAGCTCTAACCCCACTTAATGTTTCACTAAAATAAGCAATTGGATGTCCATCTTGCAGCAAAACAATCCCAATTTCCACTTTTGATGCATCACACTCAATTTCAAAAGATTTTGCAAAATTAGGCATGGCAAGAATAGGTGCATTGGTTAGCTTATGCTTAAGGGCAGCAAAGACCTCCTTTTGTTTCTCTCCCCATCTAAAACTCACATTATTTTTAACAATTTCATTTAAAGGTGCAGCCAAGGTACTAAGATCCTTAAAAAATCTCATATAGAAACTTGTTAAACTATGAAAACTCCTTACCTCACTCACAGTCTTAGGTATAGGCCATTCTTGGATGGCCTTGACCTTTTCCTCATCAACTTGTACACTTTTAGAACTCACAACAAAACCCAAAAATACCACATGATCAAAATAAAAGCTGCATTTTTCTAGATTGACATACAATTTTTCTTTTCTAAGCACACTCAAAACAGATTACAAATGCTCAACATGCAACTTAAGACTAATGTTATAGATCAGAATATCATCAGAGTACACCACAACAAATTTACCAATAAACTCTCTTAAAACATGGTCCATCAACCTCATAAAAGTACTAAGTGCATTAGTCAAACCAAAGGGCATAACTAACCACTCATACAATCCATATTTAGTTTTAAAGGTAGTTCTCCATTCATCACCTTCTCTAATCCTAATTTGATTATAGCCACTTTTAAGATCAATTTTGGAAAACACACATGCAGCATAAAGTTCATCAAGAAGATCATCTAACCTTGGAATTGGATGCTTATACTTGATGGTGATGTTGTTTATGGCTCTACAATCATAACACATCCTCCATGAGCCATCCTTTTTGGGAACCAGAATCACAGGTACATCGCATGGACGAACGGTATCCCTCACCTAACCTTTGCTCATAAGTTCAATCACTTACTTTCAATCTCTTTGGTCTCTTGTGGGTTGCTCCTATAAGTTGGCCTATTGGGCAAAGGAGCTCCCAGATTGAGATCAATGTTATGCTTAATTCCTTTTAAAGGTGGCAAACCATCAGGGACACTCACTAGAAACACATCTTTAAAATTCTACAAAAGAGACTCAATACTATAGGGAAATTCAAATTTGCCAAATTGATTAGCATTTAAAATATTATTTTGACAAAACAATAAGTAGAGGGGTTGCCTTGCACAAAGCACCCTCCTTACTTCCCTTTCTTTTGCTAAATAAAGTTGCTTGCCCTCAAGCGTTTCATTTTCTCTCATTTTCCTGTCAAGTGTTTCACTTTTTTTCTTTTTCCTCTCAAGTGTTTCACTCTTTTTCTTTTTCCTCTCAAGTGTTTCACTCTTTCACTCATTTGCTAACTTTTCTCTCAATTTTATTTGATCCTCACACACCTCTTTAGGAGACAAGGGTTTGAGAACCACTTTTTTACCTTGATACATGAAAGAAATTTTGTCACTGAAGCCATCATGAATGGGTTTGATGTCATACTGTCACGGTCTTCGAAAAAGAATATGCTTGGCCTCTATTGGAACAACATCACATAAGATCTTATCTTGATATTTCCAAATGGAGAAAGATACTTTAGCTTGTTGTTTCACTTGGACTTCTTCTCCTTCACTAAGCCATTGAAGTTTGTATGGCTTAGGATACGGTTTAGTGTCCATGTTCATCTTTGACATTAATATTGAACTCACCATATTGGTACAACTTCCTCCATCAATGATTACCAAGCCTTGTATGAAAAATATTCTTCCTTTGAGATGCATCCTCGGCCTTCACTTGACTTCCTAGCATCCTCCTAATCATGTACAACTCTCATTCATTAGCTTTCAACTCTCCATCACTCTCTTCTTCCTCTTTGTCACTATCATTAGAATGGCTTGTGCACTCCCCATTATCCTTAAGAATGGTCTTCTTTGTAGGACACTCATAGGCATAATGTCTCATGCCCAAACATTTAAAACATTTCACTTCTCTAGTCCTCTTTGGTGGATGTTCAAGTTTCTTTTGAAGTGTTTTTCCTTTGTTAGAAATCGCTGTGTTGCTAGAGGAGGCAACACCTTTTTTCTTTACTCTATACCTCTAGTTTGAAGAATTGAAATTGGTAGAACTCTTTCTTATTGTAATTTTTCTTCTAATTTTTCTTCATCTTCACAAACTCCTACAACTCAACAACATCTTTAATAACACTATTTAATCCATTAAGGAAACATGTCATAATTAGCTCAGGGTCTTCTTCAATTTTGGCTTGGATGATAAAAATCTCCATCTCCTTATAATATATGTCCACTCCCTTGTTTCCTTGAGAAAGTCTTTGTAATTTCAATTTTAAGTCCATGTGGAAGCTAGAAGGTACATACCATTCCTCATGACCCTTTTCAACTTAGCCCAAGTGTCCAATATAGGCTCCTCATCTCTAATCCTATTTCTTTGCAGCTTGTTCCACCAAATTAAAGCATAATCATAAAATTCAGATGTTGCTAGCATTACCTTTGGCTCCACACTATAGTTATTGCAAGAAAATACATGCTCAATTTTGAGCTCCCACTCCAAATAAGCTTCAGGATCACTCCTCCCCTTGAAAGGTGGCATATTCAACTTTACTCCTTCTACGCTCCCTTCATTCCTTTGTGGCCCTCCTCCTCCTCCTCCTCTTGGTGGGGTTTTATTCTCTAGTTGAAAAATAAAGCAAACTAAAGCCCATTAATTAGTTAACCTAAAACATAATTTGGTCAACCAATTTTTACAAAGGATTGGGCCATTATTTAAATAAACTAATAACATAAAAAAAACTATAGTAAATTGGTGCATTAGTCCTTTTCCATTTGGTCTATGATGCAATTCACAACCTTCGTTTTTTCTCCTTAAAACTTGGGCTTGTATTCAAATAATATAGACAACACTTGTGGAAGAGCTTCCTTTGCTTTCTTTGCTTTAGCCCTTGTCATGGGTCCTCCAATTTCTTCAAGTGCATCCTTGCCCTTACTCATTGTCACATCTCCATCAATATCATTCGTCCGTCGTTCAATCATACTCCGTTTATTCCCGTTCAACCACACATTTTGGTTCGTTTTTTTATTCTTTTGCACTTTTTTTTCTGCGTTTTTTGTATATTCTTGGGTTTTCAAGATTGAATTTGGTATAATGATGATTTTTTATAGAAATTGGGATTTTACTTTGATAGAAACACTTGGATGGAAAAACCCTAACCCTTTTAATTCCCTCTCTAATCCTCTACATGAGTTTCATCAAGGATCACTTTTTCGAACTCACTGAAATTCCCATGCAACATGTAACATCCCGACGGGATATTACGAATTTAAATAATAAAATAAAGAAATATAAATAAGCGTCATTTATTAAAACATCATTTCCCAAAAACGCGGGAAATTTAAAACTTGATTTCGTCATTATGAAATACCTCAAATCCATAATTATAAAACTTCAAAAACATAATGAAATCTGGTGAAAAACTCCTCCCAGTTTAGCTCGTGCTCCGGCTCTATGCCTCACCAGATCCACCTGCAACATCATCTGCTCCCGCGTACCGCGTACACGATCATCACCAAATCTAACACCCTCTATTTTATATTAATTATATTTAACTTTCTTGTTTAAATATATAGTATGAAGTAATTTTATGATTTCATAAGTAAATTGACAAAGGGCTTTATACAATGTAAAAGATGATTTATTTTTTTTGGATGCTAACTACTTCTTATTTTGAGTTATGTAAGTAAAATTGTGATTAAGGCTTTATTAACCATTGGATTAGGCTGAAAGTTTTATAGAGCATTCTTAAAACATAGTTCTTCAATATGAACGGTGAGATTTTGAATTGGAGGTGTATGCAAGGAGCAGTTACTTCCGCACTATAGTGTAAAAGTAAGGTCTCCAGCTGCTATCCAATTCTGAGTTACCTTGGTAAATATTTTATTCCCACTTTGTTAACCGTTGGATCAAGATGAAATTTTGATACAAAGTTATTAAGACACAATACTAAAGTTTGACCTTTGGATTTGGATTTAGAGGTCTATGGTTAGAGAAATAGTTTTTGCAGTTTGAACTAGCGTCTTTTGGGTTATTTTAGTAAAAATTTGATTCCAGTTTTATTAACTGTTGGATTGATCTCCAATTTGTTCGACCTGTTCTAGAAACATAGTTGTTTAGTTCACTGTTGGGATTTACAGATAGAGCTGTGTGGTAAGAGATATGAATTTTACACTTTGGAGTAAAAACAAGTCTTCTAGAAAGTCAACAAGTCTTCTTGCAACTACCATGAATTTTACTACAATGGGAATTTCAACCAAGCTTCTCTCTATGGTCAAAATAAACTTATCCTCACTAAGGAGTCTCATAAATTTACCATCAATGTATCCTTATCCATTGTCCAAGATTTTTCCTATAAATAGGACTTCACTTTACACATCTTCTTCACAAAATCCAAAACAATAGAGAAGGAGAGGTCTAAACTCTTGTGAAAATAATTGAAGTTGGAGAGGGAAATCTAGAATCGTGAGGTCTTCATTTTCATCTTAGAGTATAATTAGCATCTTCAAGGTATGGGGGTATATCTCAAATCTCTAAGTCTTTATCTTAGCAAGTTTTCTTTAAGTATACAATATATCTTCTTGATTCTGAAATTTTCATACATTATCTTGAAATTTTGAGTTGAAAAATGGACTCCTTGGGTATGAAAACCTAGGGTTAGGTTCAAGAATTATCTTATTTGAAGTTTTATACAAAAAGTTATAAATAAAACAAATTTGGTATTTTACTTATAAGATTTTATATGAAATTATGTTTTAATTACTGTTTTGATTAATTTTCTGTAAAGTTATTGTGAAAGAATGATTTATACGTGGTTGTTGATTTTAAATTCTTTTTAACTAGGTTGTTTTTCCTATTTTGAAAATTGTGAAAAAATTAGAAACGCAGTTGTTATGCTACCAAAATTTTGTGAAAATCTCAAAAATTATAAAGATAATGCGAAAGCATGACTATAAATTAACGTACAGAAATAAAGAATAAAAGGGACTGTATGGATAGTACAGAGATACACTGGGTATAGAGTCCAGAGAAAGGTCTGATAGACCTAGGAGAATGGAGGTTGGTGATATAGATACCCTGAATTGACGTACACAATTAGTCGGGTATTTGAAAATTCACAAGCATCGCACTCTATTCTCGACATTCCTCTTGACTATATTGTAAGACCAGGAAGGTGGAATAACGTTTACATTGTATCCGTGAGAACGTTTATCTTGTTGGCACTATCCATATTGGCGTAAGACCATTATGATTCAGAAAAGTCTAATGGTAGTGTTTAGGACCCAAAGTATATAAAGAAAGAACATGAGACGAATATACTGATGAGTTGAAACTCATAATTATACGAATATGATTATTAAAAGATTGATAATGAGGATTTTAATATCCTAAATTTAAAACATATGAAAATGATTATTTTATTGATTAATTTGATTTTGATATTTTTGCCATGGTTAGTTATAACATTATAAAGATTTAAACTTTTATGAAAATGTTTCATTCAATTGAAAGTTTATTCAAATGACCATATTTTGAAATGTTATGATGAAGTTTCAGAGTTAAGGAAAATACTCACCCTTACTTTCTTTATTTTTCAGAGGAAGAAATTAGAGACCTAACATGTAACAATGAAATTGTTTAGCCTAACTTTTCTTGTAACTTTGGATTATGTTAAAGCTAAGACTAATATGGCGTAACTTGTTTATGATGTATTTCAAACTTAAAGTACCTTTAGTTGGTTGTAAAAGTATAAACAAACTTCTGTTACAAACACTTATATGTATGTTAACATTTTATTCGCATAAATATCATGTATATGTAATAGATGATACATTCGAGTGATGTATTATAATTTTTTTTGTTTGGTATTTGTTAATTGAATACAAATAAATTTTTCCTTAAGTAAATGATACATTAGACAAGTAAAGAACATCTAGTAACACCGAATTTTAGTTGGGGTGTTACACCAAACACAAGCAGATAGAGTGAGCTTACAATTAAACAAACATATACATAAAACATATAGTTTACAAGCACACCAAAAGAATCCCATCCTTTTGATGTGACCCCAACAAGCCCAACATCAAGCCAAGGTGCACCTTCAAGCCCAAGCCCATCAAGATAGGGCATGCTCAAAAAGATCCAATTGGGCTTCATTCAAGATGGCCCAAACCCACATGGGCTTCTCACACTCTTCACATGGACTAAAGAAGATGTGAAGATTTGAAGAGGTGTATCAAAGAGCAGTAGAATAGCAATAAGATTGGCCCATTGTTGAGGCCTTGCTTTCTAGAATAATAAGTCAAACAATGTGTACTTGAATTGCTAAAATTGGGCTTGACTAAGCCCAATAGGAGATTTGGCCATGAGCTACCAAAGGTCTAAGGTGGACTAAGTGGAAGTCAACATTCCTTCCTACACCTCACGAATCCAAGGGCTAGGAATGCTTACTCCTTTTCCAAGGCATCATCCAATTGTCGTGAGCATTGCTCCTTCTCCAAGCCATCTTCCACGACCAAGATTGAAGGCCTTTCTCATCCAAGAGCTAAGAATGCTTATATGTATTTGCTTTCATATAAAAGCCTAAATTTTAGGCTATTGTAATCACTCTTGAATTTTAAGCAATAGATGCCTAGTGTTGAGAGTATTGCACTCCTATTGCCTTTTGAGAGTCACTTGAGGTAGAGGATTGAATCATCTCCTCTTGCCACCTTCCTCTATCTTCTCTACGATAGAGTTCATTACTCACCTTTCACTCCAAATTTCGAGAACAACCTTCATCATTCACCTTGCTTATGCTAACCCACACTCTTCCATGGAGTTCTCTTCTTCACCTTCATCCAAGGGGTTCCACCACCTTTGGTTTCATGTCACATGGCCACCTTCATGTTACCCGTGTTCAACGTCTTCTGATGAGTATCTCAAGGTGTCTTACTACCACACCTACCAGCCACAACTAGTAGGGCACGTGCAGGAAACCATGCTACGGACCACACTTCGTAACGCCTGGTGAAGTTCCCAATATGAATAACATTTATAACGTCCCCAAGACTACCAAACTTGTTAGCTTAATACTAAGGAGGTCAATCAAAATGGACCCATCCGTACGCACCACAACACGCACACTCACATCGGCAACACTAGCCAACCCGAGCCACAACTTCATAGTTTCTCGTGTTCATTCGTCATCCCGAGCCACAACTCAAGAGATGTCATTCCGAGCCACAACTCAAGGAATGCCATGTGTTTAACCTCTATTCTGAGCCATAACTCAAGGGATACATTCTGAGCCACAACTTAAGGAACACCACCAAGCCGACCTTCAAGATATCACCAAAGCCTTGTAGACCACGCACATCCAAAACAAGCAACACAACTTCTGTTGCAGTAATATCGCTTGGCGCTGCTCTAGAGTTGCCAGGCGCAACATTCTTCTAGATCGCCTGGCGGGGGACACATACTGCCAGGTGCCATGCGCTTAGAACCCACTAACGTTGCAAACATCGCCTGATGGAACCTCCCTCATCGTTAGGCGCCTTTCGCTCCATGACCCACTAACTTTGAAGCTATCGTTGACAGGTCACACACTACCGCCAAAACGCTACATCAGTACTTGCACAATACTAATTTCTCAGACAGCCATGGACGTTTCCTTAGACATCCAATTTGAATCCATTTTCGTTCAGATTATCTCCAACATCTTTAGCCACCTTCAAGCCCAGACATTTCATCACGCTACATTATGTATATATATCCTTCGCTAGTGATTTAAAACTAGACATATAACCCCAATTGTGTACACTTTTATTAACATATGGCAAGTTAGGTACCCACCACGGTATCTATAATGTTACTACTATCTCACACACCAGCCCAGTTTCTTGTCATAGTAGTAGGTATCTGTACCAAGGGTACTTAAGGTAAACCATTTCCCCCTACTCATTCATTCACACTTAAGTTAAGATGTTTTACTTGTTATCCAACTGCCACTGTTAACCTTAAAACACTTATATTCTATCTCTATCCTTTACCCCTAAGTATTACCTCAACTTCACCCCACTCCAGCACATCACAATTAGGCCTTAGTAATATTTACCCTACATTTTCAACGTAGGCAAATCCCCATAACATTCCAAACTCCTAAGATTATGCTCCACATGATCTAGATTAATTTCCTAATCTCCACGGTACACCAAAAACACAAGAAACACAATGCTTTGATATAGCGCCTGGCGACAAATTGGGTGCCGCCAGGCGGTTCTTGCTGTTCCAGGAACCCAAAACTTCTCCCTGCACACACGAACCTTAACCAACCTCAACTATTCTGGTTTCAATCGATTTACGACCCAATAGGTTGCACTTACGTGTTTAGGTTCACGGTTCTTTCCTAAAACTTCCAATATACGAAATTCCATTAACATTTTCCACTTAATTTCCTGCAACTATAACAAATCCCAAATCATCAACCCTAAAATAATTTTCATACAATTTTTTATCCAATTGAACCTTCAATTACATATAATCCAACGAATTATGACTTCCAATCATTCACACACAGTTAGTGTTATCTTTTTCCCCGATCAGAATCATCCTAGAAACCCCAAAACACCAAAATTGAGTCAAATTGATTCATGTCGCCTGACGGGTGTTCATCACCGCCAGGCAATTCAAACTGAACCCAGAAAATTGGGTGACAAACATGTATCGTCTGGCGACCATGCCCATGCCGCCAGACAGTTCCTCTTCAGGAACCCAGAACCCACTCCAATTTACATGAGTCGCTTAGCGGCTATGAATTGCCCGCCAGGCGATTTCTGGAAATTTTTCAGAAACACGAAAATCGCAGAATAGGTAGAATATATGCATTCAGTTTAACATACATTTCATACAATTGAGCAATAGGAATTAAAAAGGGCAGTTTCAACTCCCCTAACCTGGTTTCCTTGCTAAAACTTGAATATTATTGGCTCCTTCCTTGCTCCCAATGGCTAGCTTTAGCTCTCTATCCAATTTAGCCTCTATGCATCAATCAGCCACACAATTTCACTCTGAATTCTCTCTCCCTAATGTGCAGTACAATGGCAACCTTCAACCCCTCTCTTTTTCCCTTAATTGGCCAGTTAAACAAGCCTTAATTTTGCTTAATGACCCAAAAACGAAAATTGTCATTAACAAGGCTTAATTGTTATTCATTATTTGTGGTTTTCTGGCCCTCTTGGCTGCTCCTAAGTCAACTAGGGTTCCTATGCCCTTTCACATTCATGCCACAGAAAATTTTGGCAAAAGAAAGTTTAATTTGGTTCTACCAAGGTTCAAACCCATACCATGCTAATGTCAAATTAATGCACAACCATTCAACCACTCAACATGATCAAGCATATTATTAAAATAATAATCAATTAAATAACACACAAAAGAGCATACATGGGACTTAAACCTAAGTCCTCTCACACAATCAAGTACTCTCAACCATTTGAACTAGTACTTTTCCTCATCACATCAATTAATATTTAATGTCATAAAGGCTCTGCTACACGCATTTATTAATTATTTATTTATTTAATTAATTAAATTTCACAGGTCTTATACAACACCAACACCTTGTCACTGGATTCTGACACCTCAATGATGTAATCCAATGCTCCTTGAGAGATGGCAACATGTTCCTGTCCGTGCGGCTGATGTTGCGTCTCAAAGGTGGAAAGGGGGGCTTCAGGTCGCTTCTTCGTGGCATCGCAACGAAGGTCGAGCAAAAAAAGACCAACAATTTTGACGCCTATTAGGACATTTTATTTTAAATTTTTAATGCATATTACGCCTCAGCTCCCATCAAAACCAAGGTAGTAACGATAGGATATGCCTCGGTTAAGAACTGAGGCAGAAAGGCAACCCTTTTTTTGCCTCGACTAGATATACCTCGTGTCTTAAATCGAGGCGAAATGGCCAAAATAACTACGGTAGAAATCCTTTCTTGCACTGGTGAACATGTAGAAATGACCTTATCTGCCTCGGGTGCATGGAAAACTGAAGCAAAAAGTCTTTTATCCCTCGGTTGAAAAGGAACCGAACAAGAATCTTCATCATTCAAATTAAAAAGTTCAAATAAGCGGGAATTTTGCAAATTTTGACAAGCATTAGGCCTTGGTTATTAGAACAACCGAGACATAAAAGTTCACTAAAATTTTAAAAATGTCACCACATTTTTATATGCCTCGTTTTTACAGCAATTGAGGCATAATGACTGATTTAAAAATCCAAAAATGCACTAGTGCCTAAGCTTTGATGTTCCAAACTTGTTTTTCTACCTTCTCTTGATCTCTTTATGTAGGACTCGATTGGTCTTGGATTTGGCTTTTTTATTGTTTAAATCTCTCAAATATCTTTTAAAATAATCATAAATATAATTTATCTTTATGGTGGTTATGAATATCTATAAATATTTGGGGAGATATAGCCAGTTTTAAAACCATTTGACAAATATAGTTAGTTGATAATTTCTTATATACATAAATAAATTAATTACTTAAAGATATCTGATAAATTATCACCCACTAATATATACATTTTTTCAAATCATCCTTTTTTAATCTTATAATCCAAATTTGCAGATAAATCAAAATATATCTACATTTGTACTTTAGTTTCTGTTGTTTGACTATCTTTGACCAAACTTTGATTAATTTGAAAATTTGACTTGCTAACTGACTAGTCAATGAAGGGCTAACATATGGTGGTCCCTTCTTTTTCTTAAAATAAGTTTCTCTTTCCTCCGTTAGGGTTCCTTCCTCCAGGGGTTTATGTTGTTCACCTGTGGATGAAGCAAGGAATGCAGATCTGAGATGGAACTCATGGCATTGATGCAATCTGCATCTAGGTTGAGTGGTGAACTCGCGGTTTCACGTGGAGTAGATGGTTTGTCAAACGCTTTGTTGCGATTCGAAGTGAAGGTTGTTAAATTACGAAAATTATGAAAAGAGTAAAATTGGATTTTCACATGAATCATTAAATATACCAACTCAGCAAGGGTAGACAATCAAATCATCCCATTCAGCTGCAAAATCTTTTCCACTATCCATGCTAACAACGTCAATAGATTATAGGCTGGCAATGATACAATAGGATTTTTTTGCACCCTTCTTTTATTATAAATAAAGGCAATTTTAATTGTTGTAACAGTTTTTTCTTCTGGAGATATCAATGAAATTCTATCTTTCATCTTTTGCTTCTAAACGTTTAAAATCTCAAGATGGTATCTTAAAGCCTGGTTGTAACTCTGATGGCCTGAGGTGGTGGTTCTGGTTCCAATACTGGTGGTGGTCAAATAGATCCATCACAAGATCCCACTAATCCATATTATATTCATCCAGGTGATAGCCCTTCCTCTGTTATTGTCACTCCCATATTGAATGGTTCAAGTTATCATGCGTAGGCTCGAACCATGAAATGTGCTTTGGGTGCCAAAAATAAGTTTGAGTTTGTTGATGGGAGTATACCAATTCCCAACACTTTTGATCCAAGTTATAAGAGTTGGAGTCGCTACAACATAATTATTCACTCATGGATTATAAACTCTGTGATTAAGTCCATTAGCCAGAGCATCATATTTCTGGAAAATGCTATAGATGTGTGGAATAATTTGAAAGAACGATTCTCCCAAGGAGACCTTATCAGATTATCTGAGCTGCAACAAGAAATCTACGGTCTAAAATAAGGTTCTCTCTCTCTCACAGAATTTTATTCTGATATGAAAATACTTTGGGAAGAGCTTGAAACTTATATGCCTATTCCTTGTTGTGCTTGCCCAGTTAAATGCACCTATACTACTATGAGGAATGTTAGACACTTTCATAATCTTAATCATGTTATAAGATTTTTAACTGGTTTGAATGAGAATTTTTTAGTTGTTAAATCACAGATTCTCTTGATGGACCCACTTCCTAGCATTAACCGAATTTTCTCTATGGTGATTCAACATGAAAGACAAGGAAATTTCATTGTCAATGATGACTCAAAGGTTCTCATAAACATTGTCGATAAAAGGATGCAGGGAAGAAGGAAAGGTTTTGTACAAAATTCTGGACCAAGGAAAATATGCGCTTATTGTGGAAAGACAGGACACACAGTAGACACTTGCTATAGGAAACATGGCTTTCCTCCTCATTTTCAGAAAGGGAATTCATCAATGATCAACAATGCTTGCAGTGACACTAGAGATTTAAAGGAAGATCTATCAACAAATGGAGATATTTCTACTACACCATCTACTTTCACTCATGAGCAATATGAGAAGATACTTAGTTTAATTCAAGGTTCTGGCATTAACCAACATTCTGCTTCCTTAGCTAACCAGGTTAGCACATTTCAGTCTGGTCATTCACCAAGTGAAACAAAAAAATCAGGTATTATCAACATCTCTTCTTCCTTCAACAGTTTTTGTATTGGTTCTCGGATCATTGATTCGGGAGCAAGTGATCATATTTGTGCATCTTTTAAAACTTTTCAAACTTTCAATGAAATTAAACCAATAAGCATAAGGTTGCCTAATGGTCATGTTTCAATTGCAAAGTATACTGGTACTGTTGTTTTTTCTCCTGGTTTCTTCATTACAAATGTTTTGTGTGTACCAAATTTTTCATTCAAATTGATTTCAGTATCAAAGTTAATTTCTACCTTGAATTGTGTTGTTTCCTTCAATAATTCCCGTTGTGTTATTTAGGACCATCAATCCGAGAGGATGATTGGTTCTGCTGAAAAGTTTGAAGGGCTATATCACTTAGTTATTGATGACAAACAAGCCTCTTGTTCAAATATCCAAACAGCTGATAATCAAACTTTACCTGAAGATGCCTTATAGCATTTTAGATTAGGACACCTATCAATTTCAAAGATGATTTCTATGAATTCAGAATTTCCCTTTATTGTTGTTGATCCAAAGGCAAACTGTGATGTATGCCATTATGCTAGACACAAGAAATTACCATATAAAACTAGTTTGAACAAAGTTGTTTCACCTTATGAGTTGCTTCATTTTGACATTTGGGGGCCTTTATCCATACATTTTATACATGGTCATTCTTATTTCTTGACTGTTGTTGATGATTTTAGTCACTTTACATGGGTCATTTTGTTAAAATCTAAAGCATAAGTAAGAGATCATGTACAAAATTTCATCAAATTGATTAAGAAACAATATAGTGCAAGAGTAAAAGTTGTAAGAACGGATAACGGTCCTACATTTGCTATACCACAGTTTTATGCTTCAAAAGGAATAATGCACCAAATAACTTGTGTGGAATCCCCACAACAAAATGGTAAACACCAACATGTTTTTAATGTAGGGAGAGCTCTTCTTTTCCAATCAAAATTACCAAAACAGTTTTGGTCTTATGTTATTCTCCATGCTACATACATAATAAATAGAGTACCCAGTACTCTTCTTGAAAACAAATAACCTTACTTCTTATTACACAAGCACAAACCTAACTTGCATGATTTAAAAGTTTTTGGCTCCTTATGTTATGCATCTACACTTCAGGAACATTCCAAACTGGGTATATCAATCTATCAAAGGAAATATTGTTTAGATCTTCTAAATGAATTTAGTCTACTTGGACCAAAGCCTGCCAAAACACCACTTGATCATTCAATTAAGTTATATCAAGATGCAGGGAAGTCATATGAAGATATAGCAACCTATAGAAGATTAATTGGAAAATTACTTTACTTGAACACCACTAGGCTAGACATCTCCTTTGCCACTCAACAACTTAGTCAATTTTTAAATAATCCAACTTTGACACACTACCAAGCTGCTTGCAGAATAGTGAGATATCTTAAAAAAAGCCCAGGTAGAGGCTTGTTCTTTCCAAGAAAATCAGAAATTCAATTACTAGGATTCTCTGATGCAGATTGGGTTGGCTGTCTTGACACTAGAAAATCCATTTCAGGATATTGCTTCTTTTTGGGTTCATCATTAATTTCTTGGAAAGCAAAGAAGCAACAAACAGTTTCAAGATCTTCTTCTAAAGTTGAGTACAGGGCATTTTCCACTACTGCCTGCGAGTTACAGTGGCTGATATTTCTTTTACGTGATCTACACATTACTTGTTCTAGAGCACCTGTTCTCTATTGTGATAATCAAAGTGCCCTGCACATAGCTGCCAACTCCGTTTTTCATGAGCGAACAAAGCATTTGGAGATTGATTGTCATTTTGTTCGAACCAAGCTTCAAGAGGGGGTCCTACGTTTATTACCAATTTCATACAAAGAGCAGCTAGTTAATTTCTTTACAAAAGATTTACCTCTGCCCATTTTCACTCCATTTCCAAACTGGGCATGATTGATATTTACCATACTCCAGCTTGTAGGGGGATGTTAAATTACGAAAATGATGAAAAGGGTAAAATTGGATTTTCACGTGAATCATTAAATATACCAACTCAGCAAGGGCAGACAATCAAATCATCCCATTCAGTTGCATAATCTTTTCCACTATCCACTGCTAACAACCTCAACAGATTATAGGCTGGCAATGACACAATGGAGCATCATCTACAATAGGATTTTTCTGCACCCTTCTTTTATTATAAATAAAGACAATTTTAATTGTTGTAATAGTTTTTTCTTCTAGAGATATCAATGAAATTTTATCTTTCATCTTTTTTTTCTAAATGTTTAAAATCTTAAGAAAGGTGGTGTTTGCGTGTTTTGTCGACCTAATAGTGAGTTGTAGGTTTGGTGCGTTTCGTTTGCGGGAGGTAATCTTCTATCTATTGTTGAGTTCATCGTTCTTCATTCTGCTATGACGAAGGTGCGCGTGGTGGTGTGATGCAGTTCACGTCGCATCTTCTCTGGTTCATTCACGTTTCTGGTGCATGCGACGTGTAGGGCATTCTGAATCTGCATGTGTGCATTGCGTTTTCCACTTGGTTGTTGCATTGTGGAAGTCTAGTGGTGGTTCGTGCGGTTGAGCGTGATTGACGATGGTTCCTTCTGATTTGCGGTGGAGATTTGTGTTGGAGAATATGTGTTTTGTTGGGTCGCATGGAGCTCCATGACGCAGGTGCTGCAATGGCGAGCTCTTCTTTTTCAATGTGGCCTCCTAATCTGTGTTTTATGGCAACACTGCTGGCGCGCTGACAAGGTGCAAGGTTGAAGCCAAACCGTGGTGCCTGGTTCTGTTTAGATTTAAGATGATGATGTTGTGGCATCATTTGATTGGACACTTTGAGAGTGCAAGGATCATGACCACATGGCAATATATTGGTTGTCATGGAGCTTAATTTTTTGAGTGTCTAAGTGGGGTGAAAATAGACATTAGGGTGTCCTTATAGATTTGGGTGGTTTAATTGAAAAATAGGAGTGAATAAATAATATAAGGAGCACATAAATGAATTTTAAAGAACGATTATAAACAAATAGTCACACAAATTATGCATATGAAAATGAATATAAAATATAAATCATATCAAAATTAATTCCATATATAATAGGAATCGAAGACATGACCTATAACCCATAATAAAACTACAACTAATTGTGTTACACTTCACTTCTACATAATTATTATTTATTAATTTAAATAATATCTTCCTCGTCCAACCTACTTTTCTTGAAATTTATATATTTTTTCCTGTGTTTTACAGTTTTCACTTATCATTCATGAAATCAAAGATACCGAGACTTTCTAAATTTTTGCAATATAAAGCACAACCTAAGTCGATTCTCGGAGGATACTAATTGTATTCAATATTTAGTATTTTTTTTCAGTACAAATTAAACAAGGGTTTAGGTTTAGAAAACATAAAAAGAAAATTATAGAAAACAAAACAGAGATCAAATATGAAAATTAAGAAAATCAAAATGTTTCAATCTACATATTTGAGAATCAAACAATCCAAATAACATAGTTCTCTAAATATTCAAATTCAAGTTTGAATAATTAATTGATCAAATAATTAACTCAATTGGTTATAAATCTCATTCAATCAAATTCTTCTTCTTTTATCAAATCAAGATTCAATTGATTTCCGTTTTGAATTCTAAAATCTAAAATTAGAAACACAAATTGATATTACGAAAAGCAAAACTAAAACTAAAGAAGAGAAGAATAAACTAATTTTAAAGTAAATGTGAGTCTAATCATCTTTCTCTTTTTCTTTTGAGCACATTTAGACCTCATATAGGCTCTCAACATGAAGCAAATGTGGGTCTAATCATGGTATCTTTAGTTCCATAAGCTCAATTACAAAAGTTAAAAGCTAATACACACAAAATATGATCCACATGGGTTCCTCTATAAAATTTCAACAAATCTACTTTAACTTCTAAAATCTACCTAAACCCTAAAAGGTAGCAAAGTACTCCAAATCCAACAAATCACATGTCCATTTTGAAGCCCACGAAATTTAGAATCTAGTTTAGTTGAAATCAGTCAAAAATAATATCTATAAAAACAATTATGGCCAAAACAATGAAAAAAATCAAATGAATTTTGAATACAAAATTAAAGAAACTATGTATGATGAAGAATGCAACCACTCTACACTAAAACTATAAATGTATGTACAAAAACATGTGTTGTCGTATTAAAGATGGATTGATTTCCTAATTTGTTAGCATGTTTTAAATCAATCCAATCAGGTAGTTCACTTAAAAATTATTGTTTTTTTCTTTATGATTTGTAAAGGGATATTCCCTCGGCAGATGGCAAAAGTAGTGGCAAAATTAGTTTATTATAGCATGATTTCATCTATCTAGTATGCCAATAGCTTTAAGCAAAAAAGAACAAAAAAAATCCTCTGTATCATCTAGATCAGTGCTTTAGAGCAAATGAAACCACTTTCACCACTTTTATTTTTAATAGGAGGTGAATACATTCTTCAGTATGAAGCAATATAAAAAAGAGGAAGAATTTGAGATTGATAGATTATATGTCCAGGTTCTATTTTCTTGGCTAGAATTGGAATTTGAATCCATAATTTCCAAACTCTGGATATGTTGCCCGCAAGTCATTGGATGGGGTAAAATGATAGGTATCTTTTCGAAGGAACAATGTACCAAAAAAGGGTTATAAAATAGTACTGGAAGCACGATATTTTATCGTTATGTAAGTAATCCAATATTTTTCGTGATATTATGGGGGATTCTTTGGGAAGTTTTACATCTTTCATTGGAGTTCCATATGCTATAAAAACTAAATTTAATGGGTGCCATGTTGGCTCTGGAGATAGGGGTTTGTGGTGGTTGGTCTACCCTTTGACTGGAATGTAATTTCACACTTGTTGAAGCCTTTCACAGTCCACATAATGTGCCTTGGTCCATTAGAAGTTCTTGATAGTTATTGACTCGTCTATAACTCTTTTATAGAGAAGGAAACAAGTGCAGGGACAAAATAACAAACATATAAATTGATTAGAAGATTAATTGTAGATTGTTTCATTTGTTACCCCATTGTGTCTGGGAGTATTTTTTAGGAATTGTTCTTATTTTTAAGTTTAGATGTTATTGATTCCGACGAATTTTTATTGTTTTCGAATTAGGTTTTTGTTTGTTTAATTTATTTTTAATAAAATCTTTTCACACTTGGCACATGATAAATGAAGATGTGTTAACTTTGTTGAAATGTTAGAGTTTCATAGCGATGTTTTCGGATGAAGAAACCTTTACATAAAAAAAGTAATCCAATATTATCGTGGTGGTGATGACCATGATAACCAGATTAGCTGTTCAGAAAACGAAACTATTAGATAATATACGGACTTTTGCTATGCGAATATCTTCCAAATGATGCCCACTTATATATTTTGGATTTATTTTTGGTACAACAACCGTATGAACAATAGAACTGAAGAATGGTCATCCAGTAAAATGGATCGGATACATAACATGTCAAAATATCCTAATCCTAAGCTTATCAATGTTACAGCTTGAAGATCAGTCTAAAATCCGTTCACATCCTTGCCCATGAATTGGTAATCTTTTTAAATGTTTCACCATCTGCGGCGTTTTTTTCCATAAAAATATGCAAATGCAGCTATTGATGCAGCAATAATAACCCCAGCTGTAGCATGCCAAGCATATAATGGTTTTTCCAAAAGTAGGTCTGAGGCCCTAACCTCCACTGGAGGTGACACCGCTGGTTTCTGGCTAACTGTAACTGCATACCCCAAACCCTGTCTCTCCAGTTCAGTCAAGTCTTCAATTGCTGGCCTTAACCTAGTGACCTTAGCTATGGCTTCATACTCTTCTTTATTTCCACCTTCAAGGAAAGCCCCAACAAGGTGACCCTTGCTTACCCAGTATGCTCCAAATGCACTGCCTGACATATCTCCGAAATATATAACTTCCCCAACATTATCCCCATAAAATTGCCAAGACAATGTGAAGATTCTGGAGTAGAAAAAAGGAATGTAGTCAAATTCTCCTGTTTTGTCTGGTTCCATTATTGCAGCAACGACATGTTTTGCAGACTTCCGAGCTGAATCAACATGCTCAAGTCTTCGAGTTTCCCCAAATGCTTTGACTGGAAATGCTGCAACATCTCCAATGGCATAGACTGAGCTGTTGCTTGACTGCAACATCCCATTTACTTTGATTCCACCTTTCTCCAAAGTGAGCTGGCCTTCAAACAGACCTGTATTTGGACGTATTCCAATTCCCACCACAACCATGTCCACAGATAGCGTGCTTCCGTCCCTAAGATTAACAGCTGTAACCTGTCAAAAGATTCAGTCAGTTATAGGTTGAATCAATAGCAGATAATACTAAAGCAGAGTCAAATTGGCATTGTTTTTTCTAATCACTTTCTTCAAGGATATGGACATAGATATGGTTGGTTATAATCCTGTCAACCACGAAATTTTAACTTCTAACTAATAAGCATGAAGCCACTATCCACTGCCTTGGAGATTGAAAAATCTTTTCAGCAGAATCACTTTCCACTTTGAACTGAAAAAGGTTTGGCGCAATCATCCTCACAGATTTCTCATCCAATATAGAATAAAAAGCTTTTTTCTCCAAAAACAACAAAGGCCTTTCCTAACAGGTGTGCCAGAATATCAGCTACATGTATCATATAATGCTATTGTATCAAAACCCAACATTTTTGGACTTGTCATTTAGATCAAAGTGTTTTTTAATGATTTTTTAAGAGTTTTCGCCTTCCTCCATTTTTGTTTATGGAGTTATCATTAAAATTATCAAATCTTATTATTAGGACACTAGGATTCTTTTTCTCGTATCAACACACACATCACAAGTAAGCAAATGTTAAAAAAATAGTTTCAGTACCTTCCCATTGGAGTCAAAATCGAATGATGATAGCACAGTTCCCTTAACGAAGTTTACTCCCCTTGATTTATAATATTCTTCGTAGTAGTTTGCTATTTTTGTGGTAAATAAACGAGCCACTGCAAAATAAACAAAATATTGAGAATGTCTTTCAGTTTTTGAAGTTATTTTCATTCATTATAGTCACAGATGGAGATTTGGTCAGAATAACTATCACGAACAACACACTCATACATTATGCGTAAATTGTGTTGACAAGTTTAAGAAAATTACTTACTGCAATGTTCCTCAGGGAAGACCATTGTTACATTTATTTTATTGATCACTAGAGATGCTGCACATTCCATGCCTATGTATCCACCACCAATGACAACAGCATTCCCTTCTGGACAAGATTGTATAACATTGACAAGCCTATTTGCATCTGCTATATCTCTTAAATAACAGACATTTTCTGCATCTGATCCACTCACCCCAAATTCTTCCAGCTTCAAAGCCTACACGTGACATTGCATGTGTTTAATATACTTTAAGAAAGTAAATGATCCACTATCTAGGTATGTTGGTGAATTTATCCTCAAATTATTCCAACACTAGTATTTACTATGTTTATGGAGAAGATAAGTTGTTCATTAGGTTAAACATCAAGTTCCTAGGAAGTAAAAGTTTTCAAATCTCTTTCAAAGGCAGTGATACTGGATTACAAAGTGAATGTCAATAAAAAAGAAAAATACTAGAAATACACAGTAAATAGCCACAACTTCTATCATTTGTCCTTCTTTTCAAGACCATGTGCCCTTTTAGAAGGCAAACTGATTATTTTAAGTAGGGAAATTCTGACCGAGAGATTTGTTTTAATACCCGTGCACCAGTAGCAACAATAAGAAACTTATAACTTATGGTCTCTCCTGTTGTTGTTAAAAGTGTCTTGCGTTTCACATCAGCAGATTTAACTCCGGTTCCAAGAACTACTTCAATCCCTGAAAATAAAACAGTAGCAGTTTCCAAATAATCAGATATTCAGGATAGCAACTTATATGACATCATGGAAACATTAAACCAAGATAAACAATAACTACTTTTCAGCAACCAGCATCCTTAAATGAAGAAACTATTTGGAAATATAAAACAGGAAGTTACTTTCTAGAAGCACACGTGAATACTAATACCCAGTTTCAATGAACAAATTATCAAGCAATACATTGAGGTTGGTCCTTTCTTACTTTCACCTTAGGAAAACTACTTATCCTATATTGGTGCTGCAACCTGAAATAATCACCACTTGTAAAAAGAAAATACCAATAATATAATGTAGCACATGGTGAGAGGTGAAGTTTAGGTTCTGCCAATAAATGCCAGAAATATATTACCTTGTCAGGACACTAATTGCCAATGGACTCAACACCCCATTGAATGCTAGTGGAAATGATCAAACAAGGAAATAAATTCAAAGCAGAGATCACAGATGACATTCATGCATTTACATATTAGCATCCACCAACAAACATAGCTAGCTAACATGTACATAATTTTATTTAGCAATTCCTTATTTCTCAATATAAAACAATTCAGCCCAAAACTAAGTTAAATTTTGTCTTTAAAGAATTTTCAGTTAGAAAATTTTGATTCAGTTAGATTGATGGACCTATAGGGAATCAACTACTGAACTAGATCATTGCAGTATACTACAAGATGTAAGTGGAAATCATTCACTCCGTGTAATCTCAAAGGGGGGAAGGTAAGCAGCTAAAAACAAAAACAGAATACATGATGATGTAAAAAAATATAATTACCATTTTCTTTATACCATTTGGGAGTTAGCCTCTCCTCATTTGCACCAACACAGGTATGAAAGGATGGAAGCCGTGCAGCAGCTGTATGTTGCAAATTTGTTTCAGCAACAACTCATTACAAAATCTTTGTGGAAAAAAGCTAAGCAATGGAAGAAATAAAAGGGTCACAGAAATAAGTAGGTTCACCAATCTATACTATTTTGAACAGTAAGGAAATGAAATCTACATAATGCAAGTACCATCATTTGTTCCCCGCCCAGTCTGTTAAAGACTGAGAATTTGAAACGGAAAAGGTATGTGTGTATATATTATTTACTGTAAACAGAGCTATTACAAGGAACAGTATTCTCCGGTAATCACAGAGCCAGGCTACGCCAGAAAATGCAAAGCAATTCTATGAATCTTATATAAGAAACCAACAGAATGCCAAAATCTCCCTTCCCTACAAGGATCCTTACACGGGAAAGATCCCTTCCCACGAGCTGACTAACTGACAATTTCCTCCCCTAATTTTAATCATTTCTCTTCCCACACTTTCTAATATATATATGCAGAATCTTAGGCCGATGTGCCTCAGATTTATTGGCTAATAAACTCCTCAGCCCAACCACAAAACCCTCCAATTTGAACCAGTCAAGTTTACTTATCCATACGTATAAATATCAAGATTATTTTGAAAAATAAATAGGCGATACTGTACACAAGGAACCAAAACTAAATTATACATTTACTATTCTACAAAAAAGTAAACAAATATTACGAAGAGCACTGCAACAAAGTTTTGAAACAAGTCTCCACAGTAACAGACAGAGTTAGCAGTCCCCAAATGAAATCAGATATCATGGCTGCGGCATTCAAATTTAAAAACACTACAGAGATATCAGTCATGACTTATACAAATATAAAGGTTTCAGCCATATGGCAATAGAGAGGGATTTTCTATTTAGACAAAAGTCCTGATTTTAGAAGATTAGATTGTTTAATGTAAGAGAAAGAGAGCATGTTTCAAAGGAAAGGATTAACTGACACAAAGAAGAGTCTATACCTTCTGGAAGCAAAAATCCTTTGCTCAATGCAGGCCTTTCATAAGGAGCAACCTGAGTCAACCATTTGAGAATGTTTACATACTTGTCACCACATAAAGAAGAAATAGAAATATTTGGGCTTCGACCAAAATTAATTTTTACGTCAGTGAATGAAATATAGACAAGGTCATCATCAATTGATAACAAAAATAATCAAACTTCAATGAAATCAATCACAAAAGCTACTCAAACCCAACATTGGAAAAACAAAATTAAACACTCGAAATGATTTGAAGGTAAGAGTTGACAGCAAAAACTCCATTGTGCAAAGCAGGTTTACATAGCCAGACCCCATAAAGCTCAACATATTAATTAAAAAAGAAAAGGGAGGTAATTATTCATACTGGTTCGTCGGAAATAATACAGAGTTCACCATGAGAGACTCCTTTTTTGACGAATTCAAGAGCAGCATAGCCAGCAGCCACGCCTCCCCCAAGAATCACATACACAAAGGCTCTCCCCATTTCCCAACTTCACATCCACACAACGCAACGCAACAAAACGCCTTCGGTTATATTTATCTTCAATTTAAAAATCGAGGGTGCTCAATTTTTTGGGAGCGCTTTCTTTCAAGACACTCCCACAAAATCTGAAGATCACGAACGGGACCCACAACCACGACGGAGATAGCTACTGCGCTTACCCTAATACCCCCAAATCATACCCTCTGCAAAACTCCATTGTTTCCACATATTTTAATAAAATTATCCATTGCATTTTTTTAAGATATAAGCGATTATTTTTCTTAAGAAACTTCCCAACGTTATCATGCATTAGCCAGTAGATAGGACCCATCGCAGCCATTCATCTTGTCTTACCGTAGGAATTAAGTTATCCACCATATCTACGTTGTCTTGCTACATATCAGCCATTTGATTAATTTATTTAAACCTCCCTACCTATTTCAATTTTAATGATTCAACTAAAAGTTTTTTGTGAGGTGAAAATTAAAAGAAAAAAAAACTTATATGTTCTTAAAACTTCGTGTGTATATATATATATATATATATATATATATATATATATATATATATATATATATATATATATATATATATTTTTAAATATATATATAAATATAAATAAATATATATTTAT
>Ga0214543_1000485_pt1 | contig 66739 bp, 55 predicted proteins | sample CNSS2metaG_FD_160094 | JGI IMG/M metagenome (GOLD analysis project Ga0214543, IMG submission 160094) | Root nodule microbial communities from cowpea collected in UCLA plant growth center, Los Angeles, California, USA - CNSS2 | ecosystem: Host-associated > Plants > Roots > Nodule | place: USA... | reverse complement strand
GTCCTTTTAACCAAATTTTGTTAAGTTTATCTGACATTTCAAGCGCATTTCATGATAGTATTTAAATTATTTATACTGTTTGACACATTTTTGCTTCAATGTTAACTTAAATACTATCATGAAATGCACTCGAAACGTCAGATAAACTTAACAAAATTTGGTTAAAAAGACTAAATTCACGCATTTTGAAAGATGAAGGACTAAATTGGTCAAAAGTTTTGTTGAGGGACTAATTCCAAATTTCGCTGAAACTTGAGGGACCAAAAACATATTTAACCCTTTATTTTATAAGTAATTTCCGACTAGGACGTTACAACGCGCAAGAACAACACAGGCATCTCCGTGCAAGACTATCATATTTAACACAAAGCTCTAATGTCAACAACCATCATCATTTACCACACAAAATCGCTGCACGTGTGCCAGGACAGAAGATACGAGCTCGACAACCACCATCATTGACCACAGCAACTCCTTCATGTGCATTGGTTGGAAGTTGTCGCACCGGAAGTTGTTACCCCTTACTAAACTCAACACTCTTCAAGGGCACACACACGCGTCACCTTTTGCAGCATGCACCACCATTGTCACTAGAAGAGGGTCATCGGAGAAGCCCGTGCGCCCGTTAGAACCCCACCTTCACCATGCGCACTTGCCTGATTAGATTGCCCATCACACCGTAGACCCACCTTCAAGCAACTATTGAGAATGCACACTATCGCGACAACCATAGAAACAAATCGCACACCATGCAAACCCAGATGCACGACTTATACTGCACGACCAACCAACGCAGATCTACAAACGACAAAGCAGTCCCTCCACAAACCTTTTGCAAATTGCAACTCACACATATCAGGTATCCATTGTTCAAAACAAATAAAAAATGACACAAACACAGTATGATCCACCACAGGTGAACACTAATTGCGACCTCCGTTTGTAAATCTCGGAGCATACTCACCAAAAAACGTGAACTCCACTATAGATCTAATACGACTCATAATTTTTGCACCTACGAGAACCCAATTGTAGATTCATCATGCCAACACAAAGTTGCTCAGTAATCCTTCCATCAAATTTCTTATTGCAACTTCATCAAACTAGGATTATTCTAGAACAATAAGGAATTAATCTTTTCTTATGTAGAAGATCAGACTAATAGCTTTGATACAACTTGTAGGGAAAATGCATTATCAATAAGAACATTACCAAAGAAAATCCATGAAGACAATCAGAGAATAATACTATATGAAAATTTGTATAACACATAGACCACTCTCCCATACCATTTGATCCCAAGTACATCCACAATCTACAAAGCAATAATTTAACCTAAACCTCACAACACTTTACTACAAGAATATAGAAAAAATTAAATACAAACTTGAAGTATTTTTTACTGAGGCAAAAAACATTATTATATAATCACCGACGCTCACACCTTATTTATACTAAACGATGGGAAACTTTGTGGAACGTGTATTATTTTCATGGCCCAACAATTTATAAACACGATGGATCCAATATCATTTCGAAAACTGATATACTGTTTGAATCGGGCCGCGTTAACAACACCATATCATTGAATTTTATATAATGTATGTAAAAACATTGATAAACTTAGTTATTAGTTATATTTTTTATTGGATTAACTATTTTACACTTAAAAATTTAAATAATTTTGGAAAAGAAAGATAGTTAAAACACATTCTTAAAACCGCGTTATAAAAATATGTTGTTTAAAAATTAATATTAATTAAATATGTTGCTGAAATCAATAATTAAAATTTAAGTAGTGAGTAACAAATATAAGAATTTAAAAGTTTACAAAAATTATTATATAAACAAATGTGGTTAAATTAGTTTTGAGAAATTCAATTTATATTAAAATGTTTCTTGTAGTAGTATTGTTAAACTTATTTACGTAATTTATATAAATAAATATGTTGCTGAAATCAATAATTAAATTTAAGTAGTATAGCATATATAAGAATTTAAAATTTTACAAAAATTATTATATTAAAAATTGTTGTTAAATTAATTTTGGGGAATTCAATTTCTTTCTATATCTGTCCACCCAAAAATAATCTATTTTTTATTTAGTTTTCATTCTATTTCATTTCTTTTATATTTGTTTTTTTATAATTATTTTGTCTTTATTTTACTCTAAATTGTAAGAAAGTAGAAATAAAAATTAAACGGATAAATCTTTGAAGAAAAAAAAAATAAAGATTATAATACAGTTTCATATATTCAAGTAATTAAATATATATTTAATCATCAGATTTAAAAAAAATCAAATTAAATGTTGAAATGATATAACCTTTACAAGATGGGAAATTTGCCTCCTGAAATGTAACCATAATTTTGACACTATTCTCTTTCTTTCGTTTTTTCTAATATGCAAAGTTCATTTTCATTTTTTTTAATATTGATCGGATGTGAAAAGAGCACTTTTCAACAACATTCTTTACAATGTGAAAAGATTATTTTTCAACAACATTCTTTATATATAATATTTTCATTTAATTTGTCAAAATATCATTACTCACTCAATTTTTTTATTATTTTAGTATCCAACAACCAACCATCAAATTAGCTTAACAGAAAACAGAGTTATCATAAAACACAAGCATCATTATCATTTATATGCTCCATTAGCTTATTCATACAAGTCAGGTGAGTTATGATAAAACACAAGCATCATTATCATTTATTGTTACATTACCCGATCGATACATATTTCCACGCTCTCTCTATATGAGCTCTTCCACCATCACACGTTTTACTTTCATATTTATTGCTCAGGCTGTGCATCCACAAAATAGGATTCGCTCTGCTTCTTTATCAGCTTCACAACCTTCTCACCAGACGCAGGGAACGTAACATCCAACACCTCTGTTGGTATCTCGCTTATCACATTGTCTTTGTCACCTTCAAATTTTCAATCACCAATCCACAATCGTAAATAAACAAACTTTCATGTGCCATAAAACAAACAACTACACTATATTCAAATTGAGGGAGATATATCATATGATATACCTGCAAGGAAGTTTCTCTGGTTGTTCTCAGCATTGATACCGAAAGCAAAGAAATTCAGATTGGAGGTAGCGTTGATGGCAACCGGATAAGCTGTTGGAATTATAAATACATCATCTTCAGACAACTCAGCTCTATACCTCTGCACTTCCCACCTTTCCTCTTGTTCTTGGTGTTCTCTTTGGCCAACAAGTTCAAGCTTTCCGTCTCCTTTAGTAACCACCGCTATCACCCTGGCTCTAGAATTGTAGTGTGGTATAAGAAGGCTTCCCTAATGTTTATAAAAAAGAAACCATTATTTAATTATGTTCTCAGTACTAAGATTTTATATATAAGACGACACAACCGTTGAGTTTGTCCATATAGTTTTCCTTCGTGTTACCTGTTTCATATCCACATAACTGATGAACACGTCCAAGTCCTTAAGTTGGCGGTTGTTCTCCGGTGTGATCTCAAACAACCTTCCAAATTTGTTGGCGTAGATGGGTTTGCGGTTTATGAGGTTGAATGGTTCATTTTGGGAGGAAAGGGCTTTCCTTGAACTAGATTTGGCATGTTTGATCAATTCACGAATCTGTTCCCTTTTAAGTTCAACAATCACTCCCTCTTGCTGACTCTCCTCACCTTGCTGTTCCTCGTCTCCAAACAGAACCCTGTTTATCTCCTTGAACTCAGTCTACAAAAATCGTGCAACTGACATTTAGACAAGCTAAATGGAAACGAAAATGTGTAATTAGATGTTGTGTTCTTGCTTACATCGAAGGAGGCCTCTAGAACATTCTTGCTGAACCCTTGCAAGTAGGACTGTTGGGCTTCTGTGCTAGATAAGAAAAAGTCCTACAGGGCAAACATTTATCGTCACATTTAGAGAGAAAATGCAAGTTAAAAGAAAAAAAGGTTAGTTGGGAATCAGAAAAGGCAGTACTTGAAATATGTGAGGGTTGTTAACGGGTATGGCGAGTTTGATTATTCTGAGATCCTCGTTGTCGTCAGGGTTAATCAAAAAGAAAATGGTTCCTGCAGGGATTTTCTGGGCATCGCCTTGCTCAAGAATGTAGGATTCTCTGCCATCAGGGTTCACCAATGTGATTACGGGTCCACCTGTAATTAACAACTTGATCACTATCATTTTTGCGGAGAAGCAAATATGAAGTTCTGTTACTAGCGATTATTAGTTTATTACTTACCGTTAAGGACAAATAGGAGCAAATCGGCATCAGCGTGGTGAGGAAGAAGGAGGGTGTTGGGTTTGGACTTGAACTCTACAAGACGGTAGTTTTCAAGATTCTGAATTTGTTCGGAGCGTTGGTCGAACCTCTGGAGCACACGAAGGTGACCATATTGGTTTCTGTATAGAGTGTGGAACCACTTGTCGGAGTTGAAGTAGAAGGGGTTGTCTTCTGACTCTTCTTGGCTCTGTTGGTGCTCCTGGTGAACAATGCCGAAGGAGACAGAAAGTGAAGCTAGGAAAAGAATTCCGAACAACAGTAGCAGTGGAACCCTTGCTCTCGTCATGGTATAGTATTACTGAATATCGTGTGAGTTATAATACAATACTTGATGATGGGTGTGGAAAACACGGAGCGATTATGGGTATTTATAGTTAGGTATACAAGAGAGAGGCCACAAGAAAACTAACAAAACCGAGGCTTTTAAGGTGGGGAAAGGATTTTGATATGTTGACAAAGTTTTTGTTAACAAATGAAACAAAAACCGGATGCATGCATGAACATAGACGTCACGCGGCAAGCTGCAATAAAAATGGTCCGTGCATGGTGATCTCAGTGACAGCAAAGGTTTCCTTGAATAGAAAAGAACAAACAACTAAAGATTTTCCTATGGCTTCACTGCAAAAAGAAAAACGGAAACGGGTTCCTATGCAGGCCATGGATCTCTTTTCTATTTAACAAACACCTCGTCATGGTATAATATAATAATACATAAAGTCAAAAACATCTTTACATCACTCATCATAAATGCGTTTCAATTGACGATTATATTTTTTTTACTAAATTTTTTTATAACTTTCTCTTACAGTCTTTTTTTAAATAATTTTAAAATATTGAAAATGAGAAAATAAAAGAATAAAAAATCACTTAAAATATACATTTAAGATTGTGAGAGAAAGTTGTCAAAATTTAATAGTAAAAAATATTTTCTTTTCTATTTTAGTAACAACACGTGGGCCCTCCTTATGCACCTAAACAACGTATATAATTTAAATGGGAAAAGAAACTTAGTTGCACCTTAAAAGCAACAAATGGGACTCGCGACTAAAAGAAAATAGAAGACCTTGCGTGAGGCTGCCATTCATTCACGTGTTGTCCCATTTGTTGTTGTATAGTCCAAAGTTGTGTTATGTAACTAAATGCATAATACAGGTACTAATTTCTCTCTTTGTTATTTGTATTTTGTATATAACTCTGATACATTCAAAAAGCTAATTGGAATACGTGTTAATTCTCAATCCTCTCTCTTCCGCCTCCCTATCTCCTTACACTTTTTGTATTTTGTTTACTCTAACACCATCAAAGACCAATAGCTTCTTAGCACATTAAGATACAAAGAACCAAGGAACTGACGCATGCACAAAAAAATTGAAGAAGGAAACCACACTTTTATGTGTCCATGGAAACCTGATAACTACAACATGCACTCGCATACAGTACTACACGTCCCACCCGAATACCCCACTACATGCACTTTACAAGGGATTTATTGGATTCTTGAAACCACTGGACCCTGCACCCTTCATGCAAAAGGAATGTAACGACCATGAGAAGTTCTTGGCAGCACCCACGCGAACACTGAAGCAACCCTTTCAAGCCAAAGGCTAGCATCTCCTTTATGCACCAACATCGCAGCACATCAATAAGGTTTCAAGGAAAAACCCACCACACTACATGTATGGGTTCAGGTTGATAGTAACCGATTGTTATAATCCTAACATTGATTTTAGTGATCAATCACAAATATTATCCCATACTCATATTGTGAAAGCGTACCTAAATTTGATATAATGATAATACTGTTAGAGCACCGTTGATCCTTTGATCTTCCTTCTGTATAGCATATGTATTTCTTTATAGATTTTCACTCTTGATGGGGATAGAGCGAAAGGAACAAGGATAGAAACTTAGTTGTGTGTGTGCTCTCAGAAGGGGATCATGACCCTTTAAATAACCTAATTTGGTTAATTACTTTAAGATTTAGTATTTCTAATTTGGTCCCTCATCAAATTAGAAATTACTTTATGGTCTCTACACAAATTTTATTTTCATGACATATACCTTTAGCCAAAACATTAATTTAGTCAGATCACTTTATTATTTGACTTAATAAATAATGATTCTAACACATTTAAATATGTATCATATATATATATAACCCAAAATTACCAACAATTTCCCACTGGTCACAAATATATATGTTCTAACAACCTTATAAATGTGTTAGACTTTATGAGCTCAAAATTCTCATTATATTCCTTGAGCATATTCCAAAAGTCTCGTCCATTGATTACATCAGAATATAGAACCAATAGTGATCACTAATCCTGATATAACCAAATGACATGGATTCATCATGAAATGTGTAGCATGAAAAATTACGTGAAGGTGATTTGTACACGTCATAGTGGATGAAGCTGTAAGGGCTTGCTTGACATTGTGCCAAGAAACCGCACCACTTACCAACATGAAAATGTAACCTGAAGTGGATTTCAAACTATCTTGACATCCTTCAAAATCCGACTCAGAAAACTCAACGATCTCCAACTAGTCTGACCTCCTGTATGTGAGCATGTAATCTTTTGTTCTCTTTAAATATCTCATGACTCTTTTGGATGCTTTCCAATGGTTCATCCCTGGATTGCTTAAATATCTGCCTAGAACCCCATATGTATGCTATGTTAGGACGCGTACACACTTGGGCATACATCAAACTCCTTACAGTTGATGCATAGGGAATCTTCTGCATTTCCTCAATTTCCAAATTCCCCTTTGGACACTGTCTTATACTGAACATGTCTCCCTTAGCAACTGGAGTATCCCCAGATTTACATTCATACATGCCAAACCTTTTAAGAATTTTTTTAATATAGCTCCTTTGTGATAATCCTAAAATACCCTGAGATCGATCTTGGTGTATCTGAATTCCTAATACAAAAGAGGTGTCACTAAGATCTTTCATTTCAAAATTCTTTGATAAAAATTTCTTTGTTTCGTGCAATATGTCTATATCATTAGTGGCAAGTAGAATGTCATCAACATACAAGATCAAGAAAATATATTTGCTCTCCTTAAACCTGTGATACACACAATCATCAACAAGATACATCTCGAAGCCAAATGAGAGAATTACTTGATAAAATTTGTAGTACCATTGACGAGATGCTTGTTTTAGTCCATAAATGGATTATGTTAGGTTGCAAACCATGTTCTTTGGGTCTCTTGACACAAAATTTTCTGGCTGCACCATATAGATCGTCTCGTCAATGTCACCATTGAGAAACACCGTTTTGACATCCATTTGATGAAGCTTCAAATCATAATGCGCAACAAGAGCCACGATTGTCCTAAAAGAGTCTTTTGATGAAACTGGAGAAAAAGTCTCTTTAAATTCAATCCGTTCTTTTTGAGTATATCCTTAGCTATAAGACGGGCCTTATACCTCTCCACATTACCTTTAGAATCTCGTTTGGTCTTAAATAGTCATTTACAACCAATGGGTTTCACACTTTCTGGTAATGGGACAAGTTCCCAAATCTTACTGTCTTGCATGGATTTATACTCTTCATTCATTGCTTCAATCCATTTTTCTGAATTAGGATCTTGTAGGCTTGATGGACGGTGATAGGGTCATCTTCCATCACACCATTATTAGGATCCTCATTTTCTTAGAGAAATACGACATAATCATCTGAAATGGCACTTCTCCTTTCTCTCATGCATCTTCGTAAAGGTACTAGCTCATGAAGCACAAGTTCTTGAGGATCTTGAGTTTGTTCTTCATGAACAACCAAATCATCTTGAGTATGGGGTTCATAAGCAATGTCTTGTGGAGGTTCCAAACATACTTTATCAAAAATAACTATTTGAATCGGTTCTGGAATAGTTATCGATTCTTCCTCCAAAACAAAGTTCCTAATCTTATTCTTCCCCCAAACTCAATATCCTCAAAGAATGTAGCAGTTCCAGTCTCAAAAATAGTCTTTAATGAGGGATCATAAAATTTATATCCCCTTGATCTTTCAGAATAACCAATAAAGTAACTACTTACTGTTCTGGAGTCCAATTTCTTTTCATTTGGCTTATAAGGCCTTGCCTCAGCTGGACAACCCCACACATGGAAATTCTTTAGACTAGGCTTTCGTCCAGTTCAAAGCTCATAAGGTGTTTTGGTAGCTGCTTTAGTTGGTACTCTGTTTAGAATATAAGTTGTCGTCTTTAGTGCCTCTTCCTAGAGTGACTCCGGTAAGGTGGAATGACAAATCATACTCCTTACCATATCCTTAAGAGTGTGGTTTCGTCTTTCAGCTACACCATTTATACTAGGTGATCTCGGCATGGTATTGAGGGATAATTCCACATTCCTCTAGGTACTTGGGAAAAGGTCCTAGACGTTATTCACCTGACCCATCACATTTGCCATAGTACTCACCACCACAGTCAAACCTGACTGACTTAATTCTTTTATTGAGTTGATTTTCAACTTCAACTTTAAAAGATTTGAACACATCCAAAGACTGTGACTTTTCATGTATAAGAAATAAGTATGCATATCTTGAGCAATCGTCTATGAATGATATAAAGTATTGTTGACCATTCCACGAGGGTGTAGCAAATAGCCCACAAATGTCTGTATGTATCAACTCTAAGACGTTTGTAGCTCTATATGCACCTAATCTCTTTGCTTTGGTCTGTTTGCCCTTAATGCATTCAACACAAACACCAAGTTTGTGAAGTCAATAGACTCTAAGATTCCATTTGACATAAGTTGTTTAACTCTATTTTTAGAGATGTGACCTAAGCACCTATGCCATAATGCTCTCGATGAAGTATTGTCAATTTTACGTTTAGTACCTTGAGATTCTGTATTAAGAGTTTCATTATAGGTGGCCACAGTATCAAGCAAATACATATTATAATAAGCTAAAAGCGAACCAGTTCCAACAATATTTGAATTAATAGACAAGCTGAATTCATTGTTTCCAAATGAACTAGAATAACCTGATTTGTCCAAATAAGAAACTGAAATTAAATTTCGTCTGAATGACGACACGACAAAAATGTCTTTCAAATCCATATAAAAACCAATACACAACAATAATCTAAAATTCCCAATAGCCTCCACCTCCACCGATTTGCCATCTCCAACGTAGATCCATCTTTCAGAATCAATTGGCTTCCGGTAGTTTAGGCAACCCTTCATAGAAACACTGATGTTAGTAGTTGCACCTGAGTCTAACCACCAAGTGTTACTAGGTACTAACATTAAATTAACTTCAGAATAGACCAAAGTAAAAAACATACCTTTCTTTGCACGCCAAGCATGATATTTGGCGCATTTCTTCTTTACATGTCCAGTCTTATTGCAAAAGAAACATTTGCTTTCCTGAGTTTGTTTCTTTTGTTCTGGACCCTTAGCAACTTACTTCTTGGGATCCTCCGATCTCTTCCTTTTGCCCTTAGCCTTTGAGGTGCTTGCAAAATGAGCACTTTTTCTCTTGCCTTGCTTTAGTCTTTCCTCTTCTAGCACGCAGTGTGAGATGGGCTCATTAAGAGACCATTTATCCTTTTGACAATTATAGGATACCTCAAACTGATTAAACGATGCAAGAAGAGAAATCAACACCAAATGAATGAGCAAGTCTTCTGAGATTTCAAGCTTTAGTGCCTTGAGTTTAAAGACAATATTAGACATGTTCATAATGTATTCCTTGATATTTCCTTTGCCCTAGTATCTCATGGAGATCAAGTTTTGAAGAAAAGTGCTTGCCTCCACCTTATCACTTTTTGCAAAGCGCTTCTCGATTTCAGCAAGGAATTCTTTGGCACTTGTTATGTCTTCAAAAACATTTCCCCTAAACATTACCCCACTTCTCATAATGCCTTATGTCTTTAGAAGTACTGGACGTCGTAGGAGTAGTGGGTTGCTTAGTTCTTAATGCAAGATCCATATCCATGTAGCCAAGAATAATATCAATATTTTCTTTCCAATACTTAAAATTTGTTCCATTGAGGATTGGAACATGATTTATATTGGCAGATACAGAAGCAATCGTTGTTGAATTGAGAACAAAAGAAATAAACTAATTATGCTCACATTTTAAAAATAATAAATAAAATAATGGTTTAACCCATATCAAGATACTTAATGCTCCATTAATATCAAGTCTTTCGACAATAATATTAACTACTAGTGATATCCTTGTTGTAATGGTCAAACACTAATAATAAGGCATGTTCGATAACAAACCTATCTTTGGATTGATTTTATTATCAACTTGTAAAACCTTATAATTATCACGTATTTACCGTCACAGATGTGTATACAACCCGACCAAGTATTAATCTTCCTTTAGGCTGATCAATGCTCGCATGGATAGAAAGAATACACACAAATATTTAACACTTTTTTATGAATAATTTTATGCAAGAGGTACCGCTTTGGCGATTTCTTGTTTTAATTAACTCATTTAAAATGTTAAACAAAACCAGAATTTGATCAATCACGCATTTCAAATCTCTGTTACGAACCTCCCCGCTCGTAACTAATCTAGCATGTCCCTGACCAAACCCTCAAGACCATCGATGTAAAACGCAACAAAATAATATATTGTTCGCACGCTATTTCCTGGCGTTGCCTAGGCACTGCCATTCGAAATTACGTTGCAGACTGCTTGGCAAAAACCTCTCGCCGTCAGACGCTAGGCACTTCCAAAAATCATAACACATATCTCATAAATCAATTATTCATACATAGAGGTATACATTCACAATTGAGATTATGCTAACACTTGAGTTTATTCAAGAGTTAATCATACTCGATAGTTGAAATAAAGTTGCAATCATCGTCCAATAAGGCATAATCTTTAACTTTTAGGAATTACACATTTTAATACTCACTGCATCTAACCCGATGTAGTCCACATAATAGTATTTAAATACTTTAAGTTTCCACCACTGCATATACATTATATACCTTGATTACTTTTATAATTATTAAAATCTTATACCTCCCTCTAAATAAATAGTAATAAAAAAACTATAAGGACATATTTCTTATGCACTGTCCTGATCTATAAAACTATTGAACCCGAATTTTTCTTTGCCCTCTACACGTAATTAAACTATCAAGCATCACGAAATAAAAATATGCACTTTTATTACAAATCCAAAACAAGCCATACGTATAAATTAAAGATAAACTTTAACTTTTATATACTTTATACATTGTTTCAAAATTAAGTCAACTTAATTGACGTGAATTAACAACACTCAGTATACTAAAAGCCTATGAATTATATATACATCCTATTAATTATTGATAACTAGGCAACCCTGACTACTAATATACTAAAATAATATTTATATAATTGTACCCATTGCCTTGCACTTTCACATACATAGAAAGTTTACCTGCCGCATGATAACATATTCACTACCTATTATCCCACCTAAGATTTACATCCAATAATTAATTAATATATATATAATTTTCATTATCCACACCTGACACTAAAAAAATATAACTAAATTTTCTTTTCACTCCCAAACCCGACAACCAACTCCAAATTCTTATAGCATAGAAACTTTCCAGAGAATTTCTACAGTTTCTAGATCATTTAACCACTTGGCAAAATAGTAAAACATAAGGATAATATTCACTCTAGTCGAGATTCGAACCCATATCCTTCCTACCCATCAAACACATGCACACCAACAAACTATCACATGATTCCTATTAATTCACACATTCGTATGAACCTAAATCATGCTTTCACCCACGATATAATTGCAAAATAAAATAGAATTAAATAAATCTACTAATGACATACTCAGGACTTGAACCCAAGTCCCCTCAACATAATCAAGTGCTCTAAACCACTTAGGTTAACATTGTTTCTTGTCTAGGATTTATCAAAGAACTCTCTTATGGTAGTCTCAACCCCTCATTTCTTATACTCTATTAATTTTTAATTTTTTATGAATTTCCTGGATCTCACACACCATGCATGAAAGAAGGTCGGTGTTGTAAATTTTTTCCTAAAAAATTTAGACATATAACTACAATTGATGAACATGGATATCCTGTATATAGGCGTAAAGATGATGGTTTATTTGTGTTGAAATATGGACATAAATTAGGTAATGGAAATGTCGTGCCTTATAGTCCTCTTCTCTTAATGCGATATCAAGCTCATGTTAATATAAAATATTGCAACAAATCAAACTCAATCAAGTATTTGTTCAAATATGTCAACAAAGGTCCTAATAGAGCCACAATGAAAATTACAAACAAAGAGAATGATTCTACAGAAATGCGTATTATTGATGAGATTAAAAGATATTATGATTGTACATATTTATCTCCATGTGAAGCAGTTTGGAGAATTTATGGCTTTGATATCCATCATAGATGGCCTGCTGTTCAACGTTTAACTTTTCACCTACAAGATCAACAAACAATTTTGTTTAAAGATGATGATAGAATTGATGATGTATTGGAGAGGAATGACAACATCAATACAATGTTTCTAGCTTGGTTTGAAGCTAACAAAAGATATGAGGAAAGAAGGAACTTGACCTATGCTGAATTTCCAACAAAGTTTGTTTGGATGTCTCAACAATGGCAATGGAAACCAAGAAAGCAGGGTTATAGTATTGGTCGACTAACATATGTTCCTCCAGGATCAGGTGAATGCTATTACATGAGAATCTTACTAACAAAACAGAAAGGTTGTATTAATCATGATAGTATAAAGACAATTAATGGTAAAAAATTCTCTACATACCAAGAGGCTTGCCAAGAATTAGGATTATTGGCAGATGAAAAAGAATTCATTGATGCTATTAAAGAGGCTAGCCATCTTGCATTTGGAAATCAACTTAGAAGGTTATTTGTTTCTTTGTTAATCATGAATACAATGTCAAAGCCAAAAGGTGTTTGGGATGCAACTTGGAATTTATTGGCATATGGTATCCTATATCAAAAAAGGAAAGACTTGAAGATATCAAGTACTAAATATAAATAATCTCCATTCTTTATTCCATATTTTTTTATTCATGACATGTTTTGTTTTGTAGGTTTTCAAATGGAAGAACATGATTTACACAATCTTTGTCTCCTAGAAGTAGAAGAACTTTTAAATTCCAATGGGCGAGCTTTAACAGATTATAGTTCCCTTCCTCAACCTGATCTTTCAAATTCATTCAAATTTCATAATAGGTTCATTATTGATGAAATGAATTATGATAAAGAACAAATGGAGAAGCTACATCACTCTCTATTGTAGTCAATCACTAATGAGCAACTACATGTTTATAACAGAATTATGACAATAGTGAATTGAGATGTAGGGAATTTCTTTTTCTTATATGGTTATGGTGGGATTGGAAAAACATATTTGTGGAAACTTTTGTCAGCTGCTATTAGAGCAAAGGGAATGATTGCGCTTAATGTAGCTTCAAGCGGCATTGCATCTTTATTGCTTCCTGGAGGTAAAACTGCTCATTCTACTTTTTGCATACCACTAGAAATTAATGATGAATGAACGTGCAACATCAATCAAGGAAGTCTTCGAGCTAAACTATTGATGGAAATAAACTTATCATATGGGATGAAGCTCCTACGATGAATAAGTTATGTTTCCAAGCTTTTGATAGAACATTGAGAGACATTATGAGACCTAGAAATGAAGATAATGCTGACAAACCATTGGTGGAAAGGTTGTTGTCTTGGGCAGTGATTTTAGACAAATCTTGCCAGTAGTAAGAAAGGGATCAAGGTATGATATTGTGAACTCATCGATTAACTACTCTGATTTGTGGCAATATTGCACAGTTCTTAAGCTATCACAAAACATGAGGTTAAAAAGTGTTGTTTCAAATGAAATTGCAATAGATACAAAAGAATTTGCTGATTGGATTCTTAAAATTGGAGATGGAAATATGAATTTGAATGAAAGTGGTGAACCCAATATTTCAATACCAACAGATATTCTAATTCAAGAAAGTGAAACACCTTTACTTTCTTTAGTGAAATTTGTTTATGGTGGTCTAATTGAAAATATCATGACTCCTGCCTTCTTTGATGACGACACTATACTTTGCCCTACAATTGATAGTGTTGAACAAGTAAATGACTTCATTTTATTGTTGATTCTTGGTGAAGAACAAATTTATTTAAGTTCAGACACTCATTGTCAATCTAATGATGATCAAGAAATTCAAGGTGAGTGGTGTGACATCCCGTCCGGATATTACGAATTTACTTAATAAAATAAGATAATAATATTAAACGCTCATTTATTAAGCTCCATTTTCCAAAACATGGGAAATATAAAACTTTTATTACATCCAAAGTTAACTCAAATCCATAAAATTTAAAACTCAATTATAATGTCTACGGGTAGTAATATGAAATATTACAAATTCTTTAAAAACTCATAAAATATAAAATTTTGAGAAAGTCCTCTCCAAACTAGCCCCGCTCCAGCTCTATGCCTCACCAGATCCACCTGCAACATCGACTACTCCCGTGTACCACGTACACGATCATCGCCAAACACAAGCAGATAGAGTGAGCTAATAGAATAAAACATATGCATCAATTTATATAACAAAACACACACAATCCAAGGAACTCTATCCTTTGGTCTCATCTCACATGGATGCCAACATGTAATCCATGTTTTACATCTTTGATTGATAGTCTCAAGATATCGTTGTTGCCAACCTACAAGCCACCACTCGTAGAACACATGCGGGAACACTCGCTATTCCGAGCCACAACTCAAAGAATGCTCGTATTACCCTCCATCCTAAGCCACAACTCCAGGAATACTCCAGCATTTGACCCTTGAGATATCGCCCAAAGCCTCGTAGACCACACACATCCAAAGCAAGTAAAACACGATGTCTGCTTCATCAAAAATCACCTAGCGCTCTATACGAGTCGCCAGGCACAAAAGGCTTCTAGACCGCCTGGCGGGGGACACGTGCTGCCAGGCGCCAAGTGCCTCTGATGCTACTGTTTCCACAAGCATCGCCTGGTGGGACAACCCTTATCGCCAGGCGCAACACGCTTCAATTCTCTACTGGTTTTGTAGCCATCGCTTGGCGGTCAAACACCACCGCCAAACGCTACACCAGTACTTGCGCAATACTGGTTTTTAAGCACCCAGAATAAAGTAAAATCAATCCATTCACATTTCATATATATTCTCCCCCTTTAAACCCATGCTAGCATTTAATTCTAACTTATGAATAACGCATGCTCAAACAAGTATAAGCAACATCATTATAACAATTTAAGCACATGATCCTAGGCACCAATGCAAATTAATATTGACACATGCATTCACCAATAACCAATTCTCCACATGTGACTAACCCAAAGGGACATTCAAATTGATAGAGACTTACCACATAACCCAATCATGCTTCATTAGAAGTTACTTGAAATTATCAAGAGCTTATTCATGTATTTTAAATACTCCAAAATTAGCAATGTTGAGTAACGTATATCTCTAGCTGTTGACCTCCAAATCAAATCTCCACCGTTCAAATTGAAGAACTACATGTTGTGGACCACATGTCAAAATTTCACCTAAATCGTACGGTTAACGAACCAGGAAATGCAGTTTTATGGAAACTGCGCAAACAAGAAAAATGGTGGCGCCTAACGCCCCAAAATAGGAAGGTGGCGCCTGGCGGGACTAAACTACCGCCCGACGGTTCCTGTTGCGCGAAAAGTATGAAAAACAGCGTTTTTCGTGAACAGAACACCACGTACCTCTGGTGTGGCGCCTAGCGGCAAATTGGTTGTCGTTTTGCGGTTCCTGCTGTTCCAAGAACCCAGAAACTTCCTCAGCACTTGCGAACCTTATCCAATTCCCTACAATTCTTCTTCCACTCGATTTACCATCCAATAGGCTGCATTCATGAGTTTATATTCACTATTCATTCATAAGACTTCTTCATATACGAAATTCCACTAATCTTACCACTTAATTTAGTGCGACTAAGAAATCCGCAATTCGTCAACCCAAAAATTTATATTCTTGCAATTTTCACACAATCGAACCTTCAATTTTATATACTTCAGCGAATTCGGCCTTCCAATAATTTCCAAATAGTTGGCACTATCTTTTCCCCCGAACAGAATCAACCAAGAAACCCCAAAACACTAATATCGAGCCAAATTGACTCGCGTCGCCTGGCGGGTAATCATCACCGCCAGGCAGTTCATCAAAAACCCAGAAACTGGGTTGGCGCACAGGTGTTGCCTGGCGATCAAGCTCGTACCGCCAGGCGGTTCCTCATCTGGAACCCAGAAAACAAGCAAAATTGTATGTGCCGCCTGACAGCTCATTCAAAGCCACCAGGCGATTTCTGGAATTTTCCAGAAATCCAGAATTCAAGATATTTGGCAACCAGAAACAATGTACACTCATTTCATACATCAATTATTAACCAATTACAAATAAGTTACGAGTTTAGCACCCCTAACCTGGATTCCTCGCTTTGAAATTGATTACTCGCGTTTTTCCTTGGTTCCACAATGATTTTCTCCCTTGCCTCCACTCAACCACACGTAGCAACCTTCCCTTTCTCTCAATTAGCACAATGTATGCTCTGTTAATCCACCCCTCACGGCCCTCACAAAAACTAGTCAAGGAAACTCTCTCACTTTCCCTTAATGGTCTCTTTAAACAATGCATAATGGTGGTTAATGTTGGAAAACGAATTTCCATCATTAAGAGGTGTAATTGCCTTTCAAAAGTCATTACTTCATGAGTTTTCCAACCACTCTTGGCTTCTAGGATTTCCTTGCCCTTTCACATTCATGCCAAAAGACATTTTGGCAAAAAGAAAGTTTAGTGTGGATTCATCGAACCCATAACCATGTCAATGTCAAACCAATGCACAACCCTTTAGCTAATTCATGTTTTGTGATAATTCCTATAAATATAGGATTAAATTATCACTCATTATAATCAAGTATATTATTAAAAATAATAACAATTAAGTCCTTGAACCCAAGTCCTTTCACACAATTAAGTGCTTTCCACCATTTGAGCTAGTACTTTCCACATCATAAACCTTAACATTAAATACCATAAAGGCTTTCACTAACCGCATTTATTAATTAATTATTTATTTAAATAATTAAATTTCATGGGTCTTACAAGTGGTTTACTCAAGAGTTTCTAAATGATATCAAATGTTAAGGAATTCCAAATCATAGGATTAAATTGAAAGTTGGCGTACCAGTTATGCTTTTAAGAAACATTGATCAAGCAAATGGTCTTTGCAATGGTACAAGGTTGCAAGTTAATGATTTGGGAAAGAATGTTATCTCTGCTACGGTAATAACAGGCAAAAATGTTGGTGACAAAATTTTCATTCCAAGAATGAAGTTGACACCTTTTGATTCCAGCATCCCGTTTAAATTTCAATAGAGGCAATTTCCAATATCTTTATGCTTTGCAATGACAATAAACAAAAGTCAAGGCCAAAATCTTTCTAAAGTTGGACTTTATCTTCCTTGCCCAGTTCTTACTCATGGAAAATTGTATGTAGCAATTTCTAGAGTGACAACAAAGAAAGGACTCAAAATTTTAATTATGGATGAAGATGGAAAAGTAAGCAATACAACTACAAATGTGGTTTACAAAGAAATATTTGAAAATCTTTGATAAGAGGTATACAAATTACTTTAACAACATTCTTATAATTTGTCAATTATTGTATCTTTAACTGTAATTCCTTTCTTTTGTTGCAGATTATAATATCCAATAGTGTATAATATACACTTTGAAGATTTTTTTTTCGATAGCTGTAGCGATATTGAAAAGTACATGGTCATTGATATATGTTTGAATTGCATTATTTGTTGTCCAACATTATTTGTTGTCCACTCATGGATTTATGTTTTGAAGACCATGGTTGCTGTAGTACAAATATTATAACTGTTATAAAGATTCTCAATTGTTGTTATTTTAAATTTTATTTGTGGCTTTACTATATTATGAAGAAAAAATATCTACCTACATGTTCTTTTTCGTTACTGCAGTACATGTATTATAACTCTTATAACACCCACATTGATTTTGAGTAACAGAGTGTCTCTAAAAATGTATAACGAATATAAAATATAATATTTTATAGTTATTTTTAAATGCTTTATGTTTCAGTTACTTTATATATCAAAGTATCTGCAAAAAACTATTTTACAATTAAAGCCACTGTTTGCATGTGTTACTGAATTTGTGCTGGCAGTTTCGGCTAAGATTCCTTATCTTTGTTTTCACGTGATGATCTTTGTCATTCCATTTCCAAGTTCCACTTTACCATTCCATCCAGAATTTTCATTTACCCATATATTTCAACCGTGACTTTGTTTTGCAATTAGAGGAATAGAGATGGAGCAAACCAGTACAGATGGAGCAAACAACACAACAATACTTTGGAAGTTCAACAAATCTACATATGTTGTTAGGTATGCTGTAAATTTGACCATAGAAATACATCTTTGGAAATCATTTTGTTATTGTATGTGTTTTCTGCTGTGAACGGTTGGTGGTATCTAATAAACTCTATCATCCTCATTAAAATGTTAAGATTTTTGCCACAATGGTAAACAAAGATATGGAGATATAGTAGGATTATATAGGAAAATGTGTAGTAGAGATGGAGTTAAAACCATCCGTGAAGATATGGTGCCTGATCTTTAATTTTCTGTCATTTGATTTAAATTTTCTGATATTTTTCATTTGTCTTCTTCATTTGGTTAATATTTTTAGATACAAAATTATTTAACCCAACATACACAAAATCATTTTCATTTATACAATCAATTTTGGTTTCTATTTTAATTGGGTGAACTTTAAAGAATTATTATATTTTATTTCAATCGTATAAAAGTTTGTTTAATATATTTTTTAAATACATAATATATATATATATATAATATAAACTTATTTTCAAATTTTTATTATTTATTTATTTATTTTTCATTAATATTTAAATATTTTGTTGGTTAATATAGTACTGGAATTTCTTTTCTTTTCAATTATTCTAAAGATTTAAAATTTATTCTTATTTTAGTTGCTATTTACTAGATTTAATGTTTTTTTATTGCTTTATAAACTTTTAATTTATTTTTCATTTGTAATAAATACATACGACTTTTCTGACCATTAATTATATTTTGAAGAAAAACAGTTTGTACTTATATATGTTTGTGTTTATGTTTTCATTTCGTTGTAGAGAAAAATTTCTTCATGTTTTTATTTATTGTTGGAAAATAATTTACTGTCTTTATTAATTTGTAGCCATTTGGATTTGTCGATTGACACTTTGTTGTTGGTTATGCACACAAATTAGGTCCACAGTGGCACTTGCTAGATGTAAATGGTAAGAGCACGACAGTTACCTATAACATAGATTCAAATAACCCAAAAATCACAAAAGGTTGGAGTAATATGATAGATTTGTGTGACATCCAAAGTGACTCTCACATCCAGTTTCAGTATTTGGGAAATTCTTTATTTCACCTAATAGTGTTTAAAGGTGGTTGTATACCAAGGAGTTTGACAACATTTATGTGTCATATCAGTCATCATGAAACAAGATCTATAGTTTTAGTCAAATTTACAAAGTATCAAAGAAAAGCAAGTCCCTTGGTATATGCCTTTTGATTTCTTTTTATCTTTCAAGTATAATTTAATATCAATTTACATATAATTAAATGAAAATACTTAATGCACTAACAATAACCTTTTGAATCATGCAGGACTTGCCATCAAAGTTTGCCAACTTCATTCAGGAGGAGAATGTACAAGATGTGTTTCTTATAAGGCCTAAAACTATAGTCAATAGCAAAATCCTAATATCGAAGAAACATAGAAGTTCAACAAAGATAGGTCAAGGTTGGAGGGTATTTTGTTTTGAAAATGAGTTAAAAGAAGGTGATATTGTTATCTTTCAAGTAGACAATGATTTCATCGAACCAAATATTGAAGTGTTAGTGAATTTTCAGATTTTGACTATTATGGGTGCAAATTGGACAAGAAAAGCACAAGTGGGACCTGTTACCTACTTGGCTCAAGTTTGATATCATAGAATAGTAAGAAGCAAGTTGAGGCAGAGTCTATAGGTAAAGTCTATAGAAGTTGGTCATTGTTATGCTGAAATCATATGGCTAAAACATCGACTCTTAGACTATAGTGTGAAGTTGGAAAATGTACCCTTGTATTGTGATAACACTAGTGCAATTAATCTAACTAACAATCCAATTCAACACTCTAAAACCAAACATATTGAGATAAGGCATCACTTTATTAGAGATCATGTACAAAAAGGTGATTGTAAAATTAAGTTTGTTAAAACGGAGAATCAACTAGTTGATTTGTTCACTAAACTACTTGCTTGTGATAGGTTTATGAAGCTTAGAAAAAAATTAGGTATTATGGATATGAAAAACGTGATTTGATACATTCTAGCTTGTTAATCTTATTGAATAATGCTTTAATTTCACTTAAATTGCTAAATTCTGCATAAAGTGTGATATGCTAGTATTTTAATTTGTTAAATCTATAAAACAACACAAATTTCACTTAAATTGTCACTGCATGTGTAACGTCCAATTTTAATAGACAAATCTATTCAAATAAAACATTGTACATCTTATAATATCCAAGGGTACGAGACTTAAGGTATAAAGGATAATACAATCACCCCAATATACCAGAAGAAAAATGAGGCACTACATGATGCCAGGAACTAAATACAAGAGTCTTAACATACGACCAAAAGCAAGAGATTACAATGTAATAATAACTCTTCAATGTGGGCTCGATAGTGACCCAACACTAAACCACGTCCCACTAAGTTGTAGCATCCTCGTCACCACTACGATCACCAGGATTTCCCACATCTGCTCACATCAATAAATTGATGATCATCGCAACAGGAGAGAACCACACACGAGACACATAAGCAAACAAATAGGATAAGCTAGAGTAAAAATATTTTGAACATACAATTGAGCATGCAATTTAAAGGTCAAGAATATAGAAATCAACCAAGCATGTGGTAGCAACAAAGCAAGACTCTAAGACTCAAACATCTGGATCCATATAATGAGGCACCACCATGAAACCCTACCGAGAGGGTCATGGAATTAAGACCTAAACTATGAGGCACCACCATGAGCTCCCACCAAAAAGGTCATGGAATTATGTCCTAACCTTGAGGCACCCCCATGAAATCTCACCGAGTGATCCATGGAATTCCATCCATTAGATGAGGCACCACCATGAATTCTCACCACGAGGTTCATGGAATTACGTCCATTAGATGAGGCACCACCATGAACTTTCACCACGAGATTTATGGAATTACGTCCATTAGATGAGGCACCACCATGAACTCTCACCACGAGGTTCATGGAATTACGTCCTAACCCATACCATAGTCATGTCTTACCAACCAACATAGCTTCATCATGCATACCAATCTCATACAAATATTTAATCAACCATCCAATCATGTTCCATACAAAAGGTCATACAAAATTCATCAATTTCGGCCCATGAACCACTCAATATATGCATAATCACCCAATTCATGCTTTAACATAGTATTTCATTCAAACATGTGACCATCAACCAAGAACAGAGGAGAAAACAGTACCTAAGCACTTTCTCGCCCAGTTCTCATTTAGGCTAGAAGCTATCGCCCAAACGAGAGGTTCTCTGCTCAGGCGAGGTCATTAAGCCTAGGCAAGAACTCGAACAGAGGGGAGCAGTGGCTTTCATGTTTTCTCGCTTTGGCGACACCTCCTCACCTGAGCGAGATTGACTCTCGCTCAAAACTGGAGCTTGTCACTTGAGCGATAGCTTACGAAAACCCCAAGGAGCACATCTGGTACTATCGCTTGGGTGAGCCTCGCTCGTCTGGGCAAAAAGACCAGGTTCCTCCACTGTTGACGCGTGCTTAAATTAGGCATTCCACCAGAATAACATACAACTTATTTTCATATCATCAACAGTCTTACACAACCATCAAGAGCACGAAATATAACATGAACAAGCAACAATAACTTAAAAACGTGAAACCCTAACTTCCCTTACCTGGAAAATGCTAGCCAAAGACCCTGACACCTAAGCCAACGAGCACAACAGCTCCAAGAGTATATTTGAGAGCTGGAAATAGTGGCACAGATTCAAAACGTGGTTATCAAAGTGCACCTCTGTTGGAATCACGAAATAGAGCTTAGAAAAAGGGAGGGTACAGGTTGAGAAGCAACTTACGTGGAATAAAATGAGGGGTTCTTCTAGCTCAAAGAAGAATGGGAGACTATATTTTCAAATTTTGGTTGACTATAAAGCACTTTTATTAAATGATTCCCAATGTGCATGCAGTTTTGTGCTATGAAATGAGTAGATAGCATATAAAACGTCTGGAAACATCATGCTCTATGATCATACACAAATTACAATGCCTTTAATTGGCTTTGATTGCTTATGCTACATTGGATATCCTGTGTAAATTAATTGACTGGTTATAAAATTCAATACTCTGTTTCTATAAATATTGGTCTTGGCATCATGAATTTGCATTCATATTTGCTAGTAAGAGCCAAACCCCAATATAAAATGCCTCATCGTCAAAGAAATGTGCCATCTTTGAGAAAATATCTTATCCTCCCATACCAACCTCTCCTATTGTTGAGAACCATGGGAGACTTAAGGGTGTTGCATTTTTCCTGGTGGAGGGCTAAAAACTTTGAGGCCTTGCATCAACAATTAAGAACACAAAAGCTTAAGGCCTTCCTTGAGATTTCTGGCAAGATATATCCAAACTTGGTGAATGTGCTCTATGACAACCTCAAATTCAGTGATGATGTACTGAAATATAGTGTGAAAGGAATGGAAGGGAGAAACAATATGGAAGGATGTGGATGGTTTAAGACATAGAGGTGTGTAGGTTAGGAAGGGAGAAACAATTTTTGTTGAGTAATTCAACAAAGGTAAAAAATATAGCCAATGTGTGAGGAATCCAGATGGTGAAATTTAAAATTTCCATGTTAGAAGGTTGCGTCTTGATGAGAAGTTGTTGGCTATGATAGTCACGAAAATAATAGTGTATGGGCGGGCAACCACTCAACTTTGAATGAGGGAGACTTGGTGTTAATGTACTACATCCAAAATGGTGTGGTTGTTGACTAAACTTACACCATCCGAGACCACATGATGAAAGAAAAAAGGCTAACAGATTTCAAGCTGCCCTATGTTGTGCTTATCTCCAAATTCATTGAGCATTTTTGAGTGGATGTGGAGGAAGCACTTAAAAAGTCCACTACCCTACTAAATGAAGTTGGTGTAAATGTTCATGGTGTTGTCGCCAATGTTGTTGTTTGTGTAATGATCATGAGGCTGGACCAATTGGAGTGAACCAAAATGAGGAAAATGCCTTTGGACTTAAACCTATGACCATTCAGCTTTACCATGTTGTAGAAGATACTGACCCTACCTATTATCATTTTTCAAAGACTGGTTCTCCATCAACTCTAAGCACTCAACATGTCTTAGAATGACAATCATGCTTTTTGTAGTGTATGGTTTGAAGACCTTGATGATCAAATCCACAATGTCAATGACCTCGTCCGCACTTTCTACAACAAAGACAACCCAAGAAATGAATAACTAGGGTGGCTTTTAGGTCATACATTACATTTGTTGTGTTGCTTTCATATTTTCCTTAGTAGTTGTCAGTTTTTGAATCAGTTGTTTTTAGGTTTTAATCTAATAATTATATTAGTCTATATCAGCTTAAGTTTTATTTTTCTCTTTTTTTCATTGTTGAGTTTATCCTCTATCGGTTGTTATGATAGTATGTTCTTATGGTGGCATGAATGAAAATTTCAATATTCCCAAAATACAAAATTAAACTAAATCATGAATTGATTTAGATAGTATCCCTGGAACTGAATGATTGGAACTCATAAGTAATAATGAAAACTGGAATGATAACTCTAGAATGAAAACTGGATCAAAAATCTGAAATAAAACCACAATAGTGATAAAAAAATCGGAATGTTCTTGTATGCGTATATGTATGTTTATATTTTGTATGTGCAAAAGCTAATTCAGGTTTTCACAATAGCTCTTGCCTCATCAATTTAAGTCGAAGAACATTGTCATAAAGGGATGTTGGCTTCATCAAATCAGGGGGAGATTGTTAGCATAAGGGACCTTACTGCATGGATTTGATGAAGCTAGTCCATGAAATAATGTGTGATTGATGTAGTCTTGATGAAGAATTGAAGTGATTATTTGTTGATCAGAATTGAGGTCCATTGAATTTGGAATTAACATGAAGATCAAAAAGCTTGAAGATTGGCCTCAATTCGTAGACTGTATGACATATGAATATGTGTCTTTTGTCTTATGTTTATCCTTTTTAATTTGTTAAAATGGGTTTTAACAGGTTAAAAAGCTTGTTGCATACAATTCTAGTATGAATGTATTCAATCAATTGAATTGTTATTCAATCAACTGATTTAACTTAAAATCAAGTGAAATCAACATATTGTAAGGATAAATCAACCTATTGAATTCACTTATGATCAGGCTATATTAGTTGGTTTTTTAGAGAATGGAGTTACTTTCGAGATTTTTGCGCACGAAATCAATGAAGCACATTTGGAAAACTCTCTTCACTGAATCACATAATGTGCAACTTCTAAATGGGAGATCTTTGTATCTTGGAGCAAACTTTGCTTGGTTTTAGATCTTCAAGAATGCATTTTGGTTTACTAGGGAAGCCACCACCAGGGTTTGGTTGTTCTTGAGCTTCTAGGTGTTTCTTGGTGTGATTCTAGGTTTGCAAGTGGGATCTTTCGGTGTAAGGGCTAAGATTCTTGTGGAATTCAAGAATCTTGGTGTTTTTGTTATATTCGAAAGTGTTATTTTTGAAGGATTTTGTAATTCATTATGTGATCCTTTCTCCCTGATGATGTTCTTCTTATAAATCTCAAGGAAACTCATTAAATCAATCTTTTTAAGGTTTATGTGTGCTTGTATGTAAACTAGTGATATAACTAAATTTGATATATCAATTGGAATCAATCTTATATGATAAAGCATGCTATTCGAGTGAGGTTTCTATTTTTGGTGTTTCTGCAGAATTTCCCAGAATATTAGTTGGTTGATTTTATATGTCAATCTGTTGAATCATACATCATAAACAAATTAATTTGTTGTTTCTATTTTTCAATTGACACAATGTATGGTCCTACAACAAAAAACTTTTAATTTATTAGTCAATTGAATTCATACATAAAGAGTTGTTACAAGTTTTAATTGGGCATATTTTCAAATGCTCAATCAATTCAACCCCATTATTGGCTAAAAAAGTCATTTTAAACCTATAGTTTGAAACTTCATATTTTTATAGCATTTAAACGGTTTGAAATAGCACCATGAATATGTTTGTATAAATTACTGCAGGACTATTGTAGAAAGAATTTATAATTGCTATATTTTATAAAAAGCCATTTTTAATGACAATTGTGATAAAAAATCGTCGTTCTTGTACTTTTTAATGAAAATTTTTGTAAAAACATGTGGTTGTTTTGTTAACTTTGTTATTTTCAATTTTCTTTTCAATGATGGATCTCGCCTAACTGTCGTCATATTATATTTTTATTTTATTTTAGGTTGATTTTTAAAGAAGGTTATTTGTCACAATTGTCAATATAAGTGTTATACAATGTTTTTATTTATTTATACTTAATTTTCCTTATTACGACGGTGTGTACAAACCATCGTTGTTATGAATTTTAATGACATGTATTTCAACTACTATTGTTTATATCAAAGTTTTGACGACAATCATTTCAACGACGACTCTAAAATCACAATAGAAGAGTTGTTTTAACTATCATAAAAAACCTTTTCTACACTAGTAGGTGTAGACTACACTAGTTAGATGATATGTGTGTTTACATGGGTAAACGAGGTAGTGTAAAAAACACGTACCAAATGACCATTTGTAGTTATATTGAGTAGACGAGAGTGAGTTATGATCGTTAAATGCTCTAATGGTGAGGGTTAGACACTCTAGGGGTGAGTATTAGACGTTAGGGGTGCCTTGAGCTTTTCTAGTGGATGTTGGTCGTGTGGTGATGGTGTCTCATTGATACTTGAGAGAATTAGTGGAGTAGTGAGCAAGATACAGGAGACAAATGTTCTTGAGAGCGTTAAGTGGCATTATAAGTGTAATTATATGATAAATGAGAAAACATATTTTAAAATCTAAAATCCCATCAATTGGTAACTTACTTAAAAACCAACCATTCTCTCTAAGAGCTCTTTCCTTCCTATTTCTCTCTCCTTTCTCTCTAGAGCTTGTAGTTGTTACTCATTTGGTTTAAGATCAAAGAGCAGTTGGTGGTTGTGGTAAGGAGAGTTTTCATTTGAACCGATTGGAAGTGGAATCAGGGTAAGTCAACTTTAACTCTCTTTTCTTTGATCTTGTTAAGTGGTGCTTTCATGTGGGAGGTTCATTCTTGCATGGGTGGTTTTGAGGTTGGAACAAGTCTACGGGTGTTTGAGGATTTATGGTTGTGCTTAGATTCCTAATCTGAGGTGTTTCTTTATATGTAGAGTACGTAAATGGGCTGAGTTGGCTTGGGTTGTTAGACTTAAAGAGGTTGTGGTGTTGCAAGGTAAACGAAGATAACAATGTTTTGCTTCCATGAATGGTGTGTGGTATTTATGATGTGATTATATGAAACACATGTTGTTTTAAGTTGTGAATGTGATTATATATGTGGAATGTATTAATGTTGAGTACATGTCGATTTTGTGGTTGCATTTTATGTTTGGTATGGGTGATGAATGTTGTTGAACTTAGGTAACAATGATGGCTTTGGGTGATTTCAGTCAAAACCTGTTGTGGTAGTGATATTAACAGGAATACCATAGTGATAAGTTCTTACTACAATAGTGGAGTAGAGTGGGGTAGTTGAGAATTGTTGAGGAATGTTAAAGGAGTTCAAAATGGGAGAATATAAATGTGGGGTTTGAGGTTGTTTTGCTAAGAGATGGATCAATGAATGATGCCAAACTCGATGCACACATGGCCAGAAAAGTAATCACTAGACGAGCATTAGTCGATTGGGGTGCCTATTAGATAAGGTATCCATTAGATGATCACTTACGCTAGGGAGTAGTCTAATAGGTGGTAAGCCAATTAGAAAATTGTGTTATTGAGTTTGATGAGTTTATAGTTTTTAAGAAAATGCTAAATGATGATTCACAAAATGAATTCCTTACTAGAAAAGCCCGACAAGTGTTCTCTAGGATTGTAATTCACCTAGGTCTTTTCTATAAAAGGAAATAGTTTTGTAGAGGAACTCATAAAATTAGTGAGGGAAAATGTCATTAGATGATGGGGTCATCAGTTGGAGAAAATCCACGTGCTTTCTCACATTTTCCATGCATTTGCGCATGTGCTAAATGGGAAGAATGTGATGAAGCTTCTAAGTGCAAATCGGCCTTGCTTTTCTAATTAGGTTATTAGAAGCCCACTTGAAATGCAAGGTGATTTGGATTTATGTTTCACGCCATCTTCATGCCCATTATTGGAACCATGGCCTAATTACATGGCCCAATTTAAATCTAATGTACTAGGCCCAAAAGTAACCTCATCATCTCTTGATACCTTCTTCGGCTTAACTAACTATTTGAGTACTTACAAACTTTTGTCTAATGGCATGCATGAATTATTTCGTACATTCTAAATCTGAATGTATTCCTTCCTTTACATATGGCATAAAAGTTAGGCTACTTAAACCTTAAACATATTTCAAAACTTTTAAAGAAAATTATGCTTCGACTTCACAACCTCTTCAACTTTTTTGACATATTATTTGGTCCAACGAAAATCTTAAAACTTGTAGGCAAGCCTTATGGTCTTTGTCATTGTTGATGACTAATTTAGATACGTATGAGTCCTTTTTTTTTCTAGCCCACAAAAATAATCTTTCAATTTGTTTGATATATCATTCAAAAAGGATAAAGATATACAAAAAAAGATTTTTTATTCAAGACATTGGAAGTGATCATACATGGTACTAAGACTAAATAAAAGTAATTTAAATTTATTAAATTAAACACAAACTTGTTATAAATTGACACTAGTAAATTTTTTACTTTTTAAATAGGCCATTAGGCCTCGGTTCTTGCAAAAACGAGGTGTATTAAAATTTGGTGGCATTTTTTAAATTTAAGCAAACCTTTATGCCTCAGTTTAACCATCACCCATGGTAGAAAACGTTATATGCCTTGGTTAAAAATTCCACTCTTTTAATGTTTTTAATTTGAACGTTGCAGATTATGCCTTAGTTTCTAAATTCCCGAAGCATAAAGTGCTTAGGGCATCATTTTTAATCACCTGATGCATATAAGGTCATTTCAGAAATTTAAAAGCTTTTTTAATTGAATTTCTATAGGTTATGCCTCACTTAGGAATATACCAGAGGCAAAATGCTGGTTTATGCCTCAAGTTAGTTGAACCAAAGCAGAAAGGGCTTTTATGCCTCGGTTTGTAGTAGACCCGAGGAAGAATGTTCTTTTATGCCTTGGTTAAAATTGAATAGAGGTAGAATGCTAATTCTAGGGCATAAAACTGAAATGCATTGGTTCTTTTTTTTGTTAGAAACTAGGCTAACAGAGCTTTCTTTTGACATTAAAAACGTAATTTTTGTTCCACTGAGCAGGTGCAGTTTAATCTTTTAAAATCGTGAACGGTTCTGCCAGCATTGTTTTTGTGTGAAATGGAAGTGGATTTGGATCATACCAAGATAGCTACAAGAAAACAAAGTTAGGACATGAAAAATACCATATTCTAGACAACCTAAGCTCTAGATACCAAATGATGTAGGATTATCTTGATCCATTTTAATATTCAAGAATATGGTGATGGTTGCTTAAGAAAACCTAAGGAAATCCCTACTGGACATTAAGATAACAAAGTTATCTATATGTGAAGGTTCCTTTCCAAAAGTTCTAGAGAAGAAAATGGATGGATTGATTACTTATGAAAATAAAGAAAGCTTGCGGAAAATTAAAGGAAGCAATACAACCGATAGCAAAATATAGGCAAGGAAATAAGTGTCAAAATGAATAAAACATGAAGATGGAAAGGAAGTAAAATGGTGCAAGGAAGAATCACGCCACCCTAGAGAATAGGCAAAGCCTTGATCTTCTACTAGGGATTAGTGGTGATGCCGCCACTTGAGCTTGCTCAAGATAAGGCTTCAAAGTTTTCTCCCTAAGAAGAAAACCTCTCACAAAGGTGGAACACAATATAGTGAATTTTCTAAAATGATCAACCCCTTCATAAACCTAAGAGCTCCCCTTAAATAGATGTAACTAGGGGTCTCTTAGCAAAAATCCAAAAGTAACAAGGTCCTTACAAGAAAAAACACAAACATAAAAATCCATCTAGAAACTAGGGTAAACATGGCACATGGTGTGGAAGGATGTTTAGGCCAAATAGATGCCAAATGCCATTCAAAGATGCTTCTAGCACACTTGGTCTCCAAGGAAAATGGTCCCTTATTCTAGAAGCTTCTAGAAAGTTCCCTCCTTTCTCTTTCTTCCACATGTGCTCTCCTTCCACCATCCATTTAGGCGCCACTTGTATTGATCCTAGGAACTTGGATTAACCTACAAAACATAAAGGAAATTAGGATTAGCATGTTGACACGGTTTAGCCTAATTAAGTCAAGAGTCAACCTTAAGTCAAAGTCAACAAGTCAACCTTAGGTCAAAGGTCAAAAAGTCAACTAAAAGTCAAGGCCAACAAGTCAACTAAAAGTCATGGTCAACAAGTGAACTTTAATTGGTCAAACTTGTCAACTTCATGGAATTAAGAAAATCAAAAATAAACTAAAAGATGGACTAGCCTTCCCTTTGGTCATGCTTCTTGTGGTCCTCCTTTGGATGGCTTCTTCCTTTGGGTTGGTGGTCATGTCCTCATCATATATCTTGGCTAACAAGCGAAGGCCAAGATGTCGAGGCCAAGATATTAAGGCCAAGAAGTTGAGGATGAGATGTTAAGGGTGGTAAGCAGAGGTTGAGATGCATAGGGCAAGATGTTAATGCAAGAATCTAACGCCGTAATGATGAGACTAACAAGTTGAAGCCGAGATGTTAAGGCTCACAAGCTAATGATGAGATGTAGAGGCCAAGAATTTGAGACCAAGATGTTGAGGCTAACAAGCTAAGGATGAGATCTTGAGGCCAAGAAGTTGAGGCTGAGATGCCAAGGATAACAAGTTGAGACCGAGAAGTTGAGGCCAAAATATGAAAGCTAACAACGTGAGGCTGAGATGTTGAGCCTGACAAGGTGAGGTTGAGATGTTGAGGCGAACATGTCAAAACTAAGAAGCTGAGGCCGAGATATCGAGGTTGCCAAGTTGAGGTTGAGATGTCGACGCTAAGATATTGAGGCCAAGAAGTTAAGGCCGAGATGTCAAGGCTAACAAGTTGAGGATAAGATGTTGAGGCCAAGAAGTCGAGGCCGAAATGTTGAGTTTAATATGTAAAGGCTGGTAAACTAAGGTCGATATGTTGAAGTCAAGATGTGAAGGCTGACAAGGTAAGGCTAAGATTTTGAGTCTGACAAGTTGTTGCTAACAAGCTGAGGTCAAGATGTTGAGGCCAAGATGTGAAGACTGACAAGGTGAGGCCGAGATGTTGAGACTGACAAGCTAAGTTGATAACTTGAGGCCGAGATCTTGAGGGAAACATGTCAAGACTGAGAAGTTGAGGTCGAGATATCGAGGATGACAAGTTGACACCGAGATGTCAATGCCAAGATGTCAAGGCAAAAAAGTTGAGGTTGAGATGTCAAGGTTGGCAAGCTGAGGAGAAGATGTTGAGGCAAAGAAGCTGAGGCAGAGATGTAGAGGCTGACAAGCTGAGGTCGATATGTTGAGGCCAAGACGTAAAGGTTGACAAGGTAAGGCCAAGATGTTGAGGTTGACAAGTTAAGGGTGAGATGTGGAGGCTAACAAGTTGATACCAAGATGTTGAGGTTGACAACTTGAGGATGAGATTTTGACACCAACATGTCAAGGCCGAGAAGTTGAGGCCGATCGAGGCGGACAACCTAAGGCTGAGATGTCGAGGCTAAAAAGCTGATGCCAAGATGTTGAGGGCAATATATCAAGGCTGAATAGCTGAGGATGTGATATCTTGATTGACAAGTTGTGGCCGAGATATTGAGGCCAAGATGTTGAGGTTACGAAGCTGAGGCTAAGATGTTGACATTGACAAGCTGAGGTCCAAATGTCGAGGCCAAGAATCTAAGGCGAAATGATGAGGTTGACAAGCTAAGGCTGAGATGTTGAGGCCAAGAAGTTGAGGCCGAGATGTCAAGGCTGACAAGTTGAGGATAAGATGTGGTGGCCAAGATGTTAAGGTAAAGATGTTGAAGATGAGATGTTGAAGTCAAGAAGCTAAGGTCAAGATATCGAGGTTGACAAGTTCAGGCCAAGTTGTTGAGGCCAAGATGTGAAGGCTAACAAGGTGTTAGCACCGTCTTCACCTTCTTCCTCTATGAGTGCAACACTCGACTTCATAGAATACTTGTCGACCCCACAATAAGCGTCAATTGTTCTTATAAGACTAATGTGTACTCTGTGAAGTCCTCAAAACTCTTATAGTACCTAGTCTTCAAGAAAATCGACATTCGACTTCAATAGATCTCATCCAAAATATGGGGGGAAGGTACCTGCAAAAGGCACTTCGATGCTTAAGTTAGCATTAGTGATGTAAGGGAATTTTAGAGTATAATTAATGCATAAAGAAAGCATAGAATAATGTGCTATTTATACTGTTTCACTCTTGGGTCCCACTAGGATGGGCTTTTTTGCCCAAAATACCTTTTTGGTCACTCGTAAGTCCATTCAAAGTAAGTAAATTTATCCAAAAGCCCTAGTTGGTGTTTGATTCTTAGTTGTCAATTTTCTAGCTAAGGTGTCAATTCAAGGGTCGACATGTATGGGGCAGATAACTTACGACTAGGTACATCAGAACTTGGTAAGCGGCCATATGGAGGGCTATGGCTGAGTACAAATAATACATGGCCTTGGTGAGGTATGATTGGGTACAGACAGTACATGGCCTTGGTGGGGTATGGTTGGGTACAGATGGACACGACCTTGGTGAGGTTGGATCGGGTACGAGTAGTAAATGGCCTTGGTGAGGTAGGGCTGAGTATGAGTAATACATGGCCTTGGTGAGGTAGGGTCGAGTACAGATAATACATGGCTTTAGTGAGGTAGGGCTAGGTACGGACGGTTAACTCCATTTTTTAGTCACGTTTAGAATGAAAAAAAAATCCAAATAATCTTAGGGAAATTGACTCAGAATCGAATCCAAGGAAATGGATCGAATCCAAGGAAATGGTGCATGTTAAGTATAACTTGTGTTATTTAATCTTGCTAAATAGAAAATAAAACTAAACATAAGGGGAAAATGAAATCAATTAAAAGAAAGTAAAAGAAACGCAAATTTAAAAACTAAATTAAATTCATGAATGGAAATATGCCATGAATGCATGAATGCAACGCATGATCTAATGGTGCATGGAACCTACTAGAACGAGGAATTGAAATGAATCTAAAATGGAATGATGGATGGTGAATTATATCTAAAATGGAGATGAATGTCTAGATCAAGGATGTGATGTACAATTGTTATCACCATCCGGATGCTGGATTAAATCACTTTCTTCAATATGAATATGAACTACTTTCAGTCACATTTACACATTTGAATTTCACCACGAATGCACCAAACATAGTTGATTCATGTTTTAAGTCAGGCTGCAACACTTATGCTAATGACAAAATTCACGCCACCCCAAAAATCATGATTCATCTAAGAATTTATAGCAATTGGTTGTAGATACAAAGATGACCTCTACTAACCTAGCATGGTGATAAACGAATCAAAGGCTAATAGGTGATATTAAAGCAAAATTGGTCCAAGTAGCAAATGACTCACAAGGGGCCAGTCTGCAAATACGAGAAATTTGGACTAAGGGGTTCACATGCAATTTAGCAAAAATTAAGGACTTCCTAACAAACAAAGTTTTGTTTAAAAGGGAGATCCAAAAAGGACAAACTAAATGCACTAAAACACTTTTAAAATTAACCTTTTTAAACACATTTTTATAAAAAACCCTATTTTTCTAAATTATCAATAAAAACTAATTAATTAAAGACAAACTAATATTGATTTAAACTAAAAATAAGGTTTTAGAAAGGAAAAATATAAAAAAATGGAGTGTTATCACGGACAATACATCTTTATTGGTATATCTTAATTATATCAAATTCGTTTTAATACTATCAATCATTAAAATAATATTATAACATTATGTAAATTATTTAATCAAACAAGTATAATTAATACATTCAATAGTGTATTATCTATTTTTTTAAAATATTAATCATGTGGCCTTAAGAAATTAAAGTTTTACTTTTTCAATTGAAAGGGGATAAGTTTATAAGTTCAATTATTAATTTTAAGTAACCTTCAAATTAAGAAACTTTAAAATAAATTGAGTCTTAAATAATAGTAAAATATCATTACTCAATAGGGGTGGCAAAACAGGCCGGTCTCAGCCAAAGGACGGGTTGGGTTAGGTTGGGCCAGCCCATCTTTACCCATTAGCCCATTTTAAAAAATAAAATAAAATAAAACTAATTAAAGAGATTAGTTTTTTATATTATATTTTTTAAATGTGTAAATATATAATAATGTTGTAATTTAAATCATTAACACCTATAAATTAAATTTCAATTATTAATTATAATTGAAATATTGAATATGTAAATTTAATAATTATTTTAATTTATTTAATTAAAAATATTAACTAATCAATTAAAAATTGTAAAAATATTCAATTTGATTACATATGCCTTTAATAATTATTTAATTGGATGGCCAATATACGGGCCGCCCGTTTTGCCATCTATTACTCAATGATAATTTACATTAAGTCCAAGAATAAATATCTGATACCGAATAATTGATTTGAATGATTTAAGAATTGACTTTTTCACACTTTAGGTACAAGGCTACCTCATCAAAGTGCTCAAGTTAAACGTTTTCACAACTATTTTCTTATCAAGTTTGCAGAAAATATTGATTTCTGTCTTATCACCTTTAGGTACAAGGTCTATTCTGTGTTTTGTTTCTCCCTCCTCTCGTCCCATGTAACTATTGTTGTATAACATTTGACATACTTAATTCTATTTCACAACGTGCTTAATTTATTTATAGAGGGCGAAATATCAATTTTATAAGCTATTGGCATGTAAACAAGCAGTCCAAGAGATATTTAAGAGAATATTATATATATATATATATATATATATATATATATTTAATTTTTGTGTGTACTTATTTATATGATATAAAATTGATATTTAGAGATTAATTATAATTTTTTTAAATTATTTTAATTACTAATAATCAATTATTTTTTGTCACTAAAATTAATCATAATTGAAGGACTTTCTTGTAATGATGATTCAATCGAAATATTCTTAATTAAAATATTGTTTTGAGTTATTTTTCGTGAAATGTTTATAAATAATTTTATTAACATATTTTATTAATTTCTAAAATTATTTTTAATATTATCAATGATTAAAATAATTTTTCATCACTATATGCAAATTAGTTTTCACTATAATTAATACATTCAAAACTTTAGTATATATTGTAAGCTCAGTTATTTTTTCCCTAATATTTTAAGGGCTGGCCTTAAATCTGTTGGGCCTAAGGGCTGGCCCATAGGGTGCTAAGGTCCCTAAAGTTACTAGGGTCTCCCATTCAGCCCTCACTTTTGCAAACAGTCCCTTATACGCTCCCATTTTTCCTTTCAGAAGCTCTACTAGGGTTTGGTTCCTAGTCCTCTTCAATCTAGCTCAGATCCATTTTTCTACTCCATGTAAGTATTTTACTAGCTCATACTGGTCCCCGTTAATCACTCTTCATATTTCCAGTTAGGGTTTCATGGTAACCCCATTTCTTAGTTCTGTTCCACTATTTCTTTTAACTCTTTAGTTCGTTCCTAGAGCTACTATGCTCCGTAGTTGGTGTCGAGGTCCTATGCTAGCTCAATCCAGGAAAGAGAAGTTAGGACCCTTACTGTTTTTCGTGTTTCATTGTATATTGTTGGTCTTACAACTTTATTTCGTGTTTCTGATGATTGAATGATGATTAGAATGAATGAATATGTATTGTGGGACTGTTATGGATGAATTTGTATGTTGGTCTGTGCGAACAGTGGAGTGAACCTGATAATCTCGCCTAAGCGAGTGGTACTCGCTTAAGCGAGAGTATCAGAAAACTCTCTCTGGTGTTGTGCGAACTGTCGCTCACACGACGAGCTCCAATCTTGAGCGAGGGGACATCTCGCTCAGGCGAGGAGGTCTCGCCCAAGCGAGAGAATGCAACATCACTATTGTTCTCTCTTCGAGCTCTTGCCTAGGCGAAGGGAACTCGCCTTAGCGAGAGAACGCTCTCGCCTGAGCGAGACTCTTCTACCTGAGCAAGAAGCTGGGCGAGAATGCACCAGGTTCTATTTTCTCTATTGTCTCTGTATGGTCGTTATATGTTTGGGTGATTTTATCTGTTTAAGGCATGAAATATATGATGTGCATGTATGGGATTGGTTCGTGGATTGAATATGATGAGTTTGGTATGCATTTGATATGAGATATGGAATGGTTCATGGATGAGGAAATGATGAATTTTGGGTATGATCTTGGTGTGTGATTTAAATGAAATGGTTGTTATTAAGGTGGCATGGTATTGGTATGAGCGGAAATTATATATTCATGGATTGGGAAGAATGAGTTGGTATGGATTCCATATGTGATCTGAATGAGGAATGGTTATAAAGGTTGGCATGAGGTTTCTATGCATGATATATATTACTGCCTATTTAAATATGATTGGTCTATGGTTAGTACGTAATTCCATGGGCCTCTAGGTGACACCTCATGGTGGTGCTTTAGTGGTCGGGACGTAATTCCATGAGATGTTGGTGGGAGTTCATGGTGGTGTCCCATCTATATAATTTAGTAAGGACTCAAGGTAAGGTTGCATCCTGACACTCTAAGGAGTTAGTTAGTCTCACATAGAGCGGACTGACTCTTGTGGTGAGAGTAGTAGGACGCCTGAAACTCATTAAGGGCTAACCTTGTGTGTGGGGGATCGAGACATTGTAACCCTTAGCTCGGGGTGAGCAGCTCAAGGGTGAGCAGAGAAATCCACCACAAGTGCAAGCATCCGCTGAATCCGACTAAATTATACGTATCAGGATAAGTCGTATCGAGTCTTAGTGTATTGTTTGGAAGGTCATAACATGTTGGGGTGATGTATGTATAATTGACTATGAAAGAGTGTATGATTGAATGATAACACTATTTTTTTTTCGGCTCGAGCTTACCCTTTGCTTGTTTGATTGCTTTGTATGTGGTTCTTCTACTTTTGCGATGATCATCAATTTATTGATGTGAGCAGATGCGAGAGGTACTCAAGGTCAATAGAGAAAGGATGATTCTGCTGCATAGTCTACCTAGGCTGGACTTTATGTTTTATTTGGGCTTTTCCTTAGGGCAAGGGCCCATGTAGTGCTTTGCTCTTTAGTACTCTATTAACTTTTGTTAAGTCCTTAGTTTTCGTTTGTATCTGGCATCGTGGTGTGCCTTGGTTCTCCTGGCATTTCCTACTTATTGTACGAAGTTGTATTTATATTCTAGGACCGCGCTACTATATTATTTTATGTGACGTTTCTTTTAATTTGGATTATTAATTAAATGGAACGTTACATATATATTCTATATTTTAAAATAAATATTTATCACGTGCCCTTAAGAAGTTAATATTTTTAATTTTTCAATTGAGAGATGATAATATTGTAAATGAAATTATTAATTTTTAAATAACTTTTAAATTATATAACATTGAAATAATTTGTCTAAAATAATAGTAAAAAACCATCATTCAAGGGTAAGTTTACTTAAAGTAGAACAATACATATTTGATATCAAATAATTGACTTAAATAATGAAAGATTTTCCTTTCTACACTTTTGATAAAGGCTAACCTCTTCAAAATGCTAAATTAAACATTTTCACTTATACTTTTGTCTATTAATCGTGCAATAGGCTGAGTACAATTATTCAATTTGTCTAAACCATAAGACTTGAAAAGGAAAAAAACGGATTCAGATAGTTCTTTTTTGGTTCGAGTTAAATGGATCATCATATATGGATAAATGCGAGTATAAATGGTCGGATACGAATACTAGTTTAATTTTTTTTAGATATCTAACCGGACCCGAAACCACTACATTAAAACTAAAATTTTTTCTAAACCCTAATTCAGAATCCAATTTTCTTTCTCCTTCGCTCAACCCATTTTTCATTCTCCTTTCTCTCTTTGCGTTCTCGATTCATGAAGTCTCAAGCTTCTTCTTGAAAGCCTTCCTTGTGGCTCACGTCACAACATTTTTCTTTGTTGTCGCCACCACTTAAGAGTTGTCTCTGACGCTGACACCAAGACTTGATGTCGAAGTTGTTGAATCTATTTTGAGCTTCTTTGATGGAGCTCTAAGCACGGTTTTGGAGAGGAGAAGCTCCATGAGGCAGCAGAAATGAGTGGAACAAGGTTGAAGGCCCTTGAGAAATGGTGTGATTTGTGGAAGTGAAGCTCTAGGAAAGGAGACTATCCTAGGGAAGGAGGCTAAAGGAGCTAAGGTAGAAGCTTAGTCTAGCATGACTCTCAAGGCAATTGTGTGGAGTGCTCTCAACATCTATCAATTACCATCCAAAGAGTAACCAAATACAAGTGGTGGAGACCTTCATTTATAGTAGAGAGACTGGCCCAAAATGTAATGCAAATGCATATTAAAATGAAATTCAAACTTGGCTTAGGCTACAATAAGCCTTTTAGATCCATGTGATGTAATGGAAGCAAGGATCATGCGCCAAGTGGCAAGTCATGTCCTCCATGCCTTTGCACCATGTGATAAGCGTGCTCTCCAAACATTCTCGGCCAAAGCTTCTAAATGAGCTTGGTGTAGCCTAATTTGGAAGCTACTCATCAACGTTTTTGACCAAATTATTTTATAAAGCATGACCTAACAAGTGGTCAAAATTAAAGTCTATACTAATTCTTTGACATTCAACCTCTCATATTTTAACATCCTCATTGGCCCATGAGAAGAACATTTGAAGCCCATGAGAATTTTGGCTATCTTGAAAGAAACCCATTTGAATCTTTCTTAACATGCTTCTTGTTATTGGGCCTTTGATTGAGCTTGGGCCTTGAGGTGCATGTGGGTCATGGATTCGGCCTAGAGTGGATTCATCATCCTTGGTCATGATTGGAGCTTTCAACGTGCTTCTTAGTTATCCAATTTGTGTTGTAGGTGATGAATCTGCTCCGATCTATGTCAATAGGTGACGATCTTCTTCAATCTGCGTTGTAAGTGATGAATTTGCATCATAGGTGACATATAGGCTCTGATATGAGTCGTAGGTGACGGATCTACTCTGATCTGTGTTATAAGTGATGGATTTGTTCTGATTTGTGTTGTAGGTGACAGATCTGCTCTTATCTACCTTGTAAGTGGCATATCTGTTTCCACTGCACCATTTTTCACTTTAAGCAACAGGTAAAATGTGTTGGCTGAAGTTAAAAAAGTGTGGCCTAAACTTTAGGCAACACTTTGGCAACAATTTTGTAAGTGTGGAGGATATGGCTGTGGGTTAGGTTAAAGGCAATAGTTTTTGTACTAAAGACCACACAATTTACAAAACTATTGCCTTATAGTGTTAGAATAGGCCACACATTTTAAATGTTGCCTATTCTTTATAGTCAACACATTTTGAATGTTGTTTTTTTGTTTATAGGCAACACATTTTAAATGTTGCTTATTGTTTTTAGACAACACACTTAAAATGTTGCTTCATATTTAGACAACATGTTTTTAAATGTTGTCATATGTAAAGGTTATACCTCTTATCTATCCTTCAGAGAACACTTTTCTAATGTGGCTTATTGTGTATAGACAATACATTTTAAATGTTGCTTATTGTTTTTAGACAACAAACTTGAAATGTTGTTTCATGTTTAGACAACATATTTTTAAATTGATTTAAAATATAAATGTACATTTAGATCGGTAGTTTTAAAATTATAATTATTCATTCAAGCAATTCTTATATTATTTTGTGTTAATGATTTATGTAACATAATAATAATTTTATAAAATATGTAATATATGTAATAACTGATAAGAGTTCATAAGCATTAAAACTAAGAGTTAAAATTAACATATGTGTAGTCCAATGTATGCTAAAACTAAAAGTGTTGTAAGTATTAAAACTAAGAGAGTTAAAAGATAACAAAAGAATTATAACATTTGCTATGTAAAATCTAGAGGTTCTTCAATCAATCATTCTTCCATTTGCTCTACAATATTTTCTTGAGGTTCTTGATCAACCTAAAAAAAGAAACAAAAATTGATCAAGCTTTTCAAAATATGATCTAATATGTAAATGAAATAAGATAAATACAAAGTATCCAAATTATAACATTGAATGAAAATTGTTAGCATGCTGTTATACCTGGTCAAAACAAGGAACATGAGTTGAAGCAGATGAATGTGGAGCAATGGCACTATTTTCTTTCCTAAAAGCTAATGACATCATATGTTCTATATCGTCCTCATTCAAATCAGGGTTTTGTTGCTTAAGTTTGAGTGTCATCATTGTTTCCAAACCTTCAATCCTTTTTGCCATCCCATATATTTTCATATCATATCCTTTTTTAATTGCAACAATTTCTTGATTTCTTTTAAATAATGATGGGCTCATAGTCCTTCCATAACAATGTACCCGACCGGGCTTTTCTTTTCCAAACAATGATTCAAAAGTTTTTTCCACATTTTCAATTGATGAGTTTTGCATAGATCCTTCGAGCTTAGACTGAAACATATGTATATGTATATACATCAAATTTCATGATTAAAAAAATGAACCACTCAAACATATATCATAAATTAAAATAAACTTACAATAGTATCCAATGTTTCTTTGTCTCCTACTTTTCCTTTCCTACAAGGATGACCTTGGCGAGTTTTTATAAACATTTCAACTCTACTGACTTCTTCTCCATCCTTTTTCCCAACACTTTATATGAATTGAAAATTAAAGCCTTCAACTAATGAGAATCTAATTCTAGCAAGTAATATAACAAAATTCTTAAAGTCTCATTATAAATGACAATGCATCCATCATACAAAAAGCAATCATTTAAATATTTTCTCAAATATCAATATTGGTGACAATATATCTTACATTATATAGAGAAGATGAGAGAGAAATAAGAAATATTATAACAATTCAGCTCAAACTCTTGCAAAGTTTATTGGTCACATTCGGTGCATATACTTTTGCTTTCTCCTACTAATTGTATTTTTTTCACTAATGTATTTTGATATCAAAATCAGTGGTAGTTGTAGTGACATTAATATATTAAAATCACTTGTAGTTGGAGTGACATCATTGTATTAAAATCAATGACAATTGTAGTAGCATCAATATATTAAAATCAGTGGCAGTTGTAGTAGCATGAATATATTAAAATTAGTGACAATTATAGTATCTTGAATATATTAAAATTAGTGGCAGTTGCAGTGGCATCAATATATTAAAATTAGTGGCAACAATATACTAAAATCATTAATACTATGCTTACAAAAGTGGCCTTCCACGTTACAACCTAGATCAAATATCTTGGTTGGCATTATCCATTCATTATCCGTATTAGTCAATAAATTCAATAAACCAAATCAGTCAATAGTTTTATACCTGGATCGTAGTATTTTTCCAATAAACAATCAATTGCTTAAATGGTCTTCGGGAATGTGCACTGGACGGTTTTTCAGTCACTCTTTCATAGTGGAATATCTTACAAAATGGTGTCTCTTGATATAACATTTGTACTGCCTCCAAGCATCATTTATGCGACCAAATATTACTTTCTCTCCATAGTGAGAAATATTGAATTTTTCCTGAGGCATTATTAGACAAAAGAAAAACATGAAGGGATTAGTATGTCATATGTATTAAATCAATAGACATGAGTTTATTTAAATACCATGACATATTTCCATATGCGATCTTTGTGATCTTTGACCAAGGCTTTGATGTTTGTATAAATCAATGGACCAAAGTTTGAATTCCTAGCTATGGTCCCAAGAAAATAGCTCAAGTCAGACACAACTTTGTCATTAAGCCCTTAGTGGGCATGTTATCGCTAAATAGCATCATAGCATCCACCACCTCCATGTCGGCCACCAACAACTCCTCCCTCGCCATTCCTTTATACCTCCAAGGGTTGCCAGTCCAGAAAAAGGGGAACTTAGTGCTTCCATCATTGGTGTAAAAGTGTGAACGTCCAACACGCTTCACCACTACTTTAAAGAACCAATCTTTAAAGTGTTTGAAAGATTGGGTAAACACATCCTATCTATTTATTCCTGGTCGAATTACAAGCGACAACCAGGTATTTGGACTTCTCGGCCTCGTATCAAAGAAATAAAGAAACGCCCGCGGAGAAGGTTACAGGTACAACGCCATACACAACACCCGGAATGCCTGCAAATACGCCCAGTTGTTCGGATGCAGTTGAGTAGGAGCGACGTTCAGCAACCGCAATGCCCCCATGGTAGACTCATCAAACGACAACCTCATATGCAATTGCGAAAAATGACACATATACATATAAAAGAACTCCTCAACAGCTCCCTCTCGGTCGTGCCAGTCACATTCGACAACACTAACCCTCTCCGGTGCCACAATGTCCCTTCGAGCGCTCTTCTAAAAAATGGGAGTACAATTCAACCACAAATTTAGCAACCGTGACCACCAGAATATAGAGTATTGTGTTCGCACATCCATCGCAACCCATTTGTATCACGCCTTCGCCGACCAATTGCTCTCTGCCAACTCTTCTGGCGGATCTTCCCTAACTTCAACTGTTGTCTCCATTGGGATCCTCCCTACATCTTCCAGTTGCTCCATATCACTACTATTTGACTGACTACTTCCCCTCCCCCCTGATCGTTCACTACTCAGACTCGACAAGGAAATGCTATCACTACTATTAGACATACCTATTCTTTTTTAGTAAGACGGTGGAAATAAGGAAGATATCGGAAACAATCTCACGCAAAAAAATAGCTCCCCCCAAATTCTTGCAAATGAACAAAAGTGAAGTTCTTCTTTTCTCCTGCACTTGTATTTATAATGATCATCTCAAACGTTTCAACTTTTCCTGCCAAAAACAACGATTAAATGAAATGTCACAACGCATACGAAAGGTCACGAACCTCAAAATGACGGCGCAAAACCCTTCTGATTAGACTTCTGACATTTGCCACCCCTTCACCTCCCACAACCTATTAAGATTCTAAGCCTTAACATTGTTCATCACACCTAAAGGCTGGGGGACTGGTGTACCACATGTTGGGGGATTGGTGTACCGCACCTAGGGGGCCTAACATAACTATAACAGCAAAATTCGCCTACATAACCCCCAAGGATACGCATAGTTACCAGATAAATCAAACGGACGAGAGTAGGTGGCCTTAGCCGTCTATTGTAGAAGAGGAAACGAGAACTTGACGGCCCTTATAGAGTTAAACATTACTAGCAAGGCTTCTAAAGCCCATAATGATCGAGCTAGGGTTCCTGAGCTTGACCCAAGCCCACCTGCGACCCAAACAAAGGTCCAGCCCATGATGTGACTAGACATAATTAATAAGTTATAAATACGCATGGACCTCAACAATTAAAGGTACGCATTCATTAATCCCCTAATCACGAGATTTGACTTTCTTGAAAATTCTTTGCTGACTTGAGCGTCAGAGTCTTCTCCATAGGTAACCCCTCTTGGGTCCAAACCGGTCCAAGCCGAGACACCAGCAGATAGCATATGCCAGCCGGAAGGAAGCCTACTAAGGAGATTACGGATTGAGGTAAGGTGACATTTGTGTCTGACATCTCTTATTTGTTCTCCACAGAAACAATAATAATAAAGTATATCTTATAATTGTTAATATATATAGTATTGGACTGTTTAACAAAAAAAATGTTAAACAAACTTAGTAGTTGTTTTACATGGAATGTTATGAATAAATATAAGATCACATTTTTATTTTTTTGGTTACACATCCTGAATGAGATATTTTAAAAAGTATGGTATAAATAGACAACATTTTATAAAATGTGTTTTTTTATAATTTTTAAACCATATTTGTAAAAAATGTGGTCTTTTCTAATTTTTAAGCCACATTTGTAAAAAAATGTAGTCACTGATATTTTTTAAATCATAGGTATAAAATTGTTCTCCTTTATGTGTTTAGCCAATACTTTTTTTATGTGTTGATAAGTTCAGTATTGTCTAAAGCAAAAAATAGTGTAGTATTTGTATTTGGCGGGATCGCGATTTGCGCGGTGATGTCGTGAAGAGAAACGGGAACTGTAAGAAAGCTGGAGGCTAAGCATATAACTTGATAAAGTTATCATCTTCCTTGTTTTTTTTCATTATGGATAACCCGCTATGCATTCACTTTTAACCGGATCCGAAATGATCCGAACCTGCCGTACCCAAAAACATAAACAATCGAATATGAGTTTCAGATATTAAAGTCGAATTGTGGTGGACTTGTTAGACCCAAATCTAGCCCAACCCTACCATGCTCAACTCTACTTTGCAAAATGATAACGACTTCTCTCTTACCACCGTTCGGTACGGGGTCTATTCTTCTTTTTCGCTCTCTTTCCTCACGTCTCGTCCACCTAATTAACGAGTGTTGCATAACATTTTGATGCTTAATTCAATTCCACAACGTGCTTATTTAATTATAGTAGGCGACCTTTTCACTCAGTTCCTATTCTTGTCCACACGTTTGGGACAAATATAATTTTTATGTTATTGCCATGTAGAAAATCACGCCAAAAGATTATTAAAAGAAAAAAATATAAGATTTTAATAATAAAAAAGGGTCAACTCATGAAAACAAATTATACAAAAAGAAAATTGGAGAGAACGCTTCTAATAAAAAAAATCATAACCCATAAAATCATGCCGACTGTCTAATAAATAAAACCTTGTTCATAAGATAAAAATGGATTGTAATGTGTGGATACAGAGGAGAACTTATTTTTGAATATAACTAATTTTTTTACCCGTGCAATGCACGGGATTTTTTTAATTATTGATTATAAATTATAAATGTGTAATAAAATGTTTTAAGAATTGAATGAAATATAAATATATAAAATGTTAAACTTAGATAATGATATTATTGACAACAACCATTAACAAACACTTCAATATTTGGTTCGATAAAATCATTGTCTGCTTGAAAGATAACTATATCACTTTCTTTTAACTCATTTTCAGACTAAAATAACCTCCAACCTTGACCTATCTTTGTTGAACTTATATTCTTATTCGATATTAGGATTTTGCAATTGACTATAGTTTTAGGCCCTATAAGAAACACATATTGTACATTCTCGTCCCGAATGAAGTTGGCAAACTTTGATGGCAAGTCCTGTATGATTCAAATGTTATTGTTAGTGCAATAATTATTTTCATTTAATTATATGTAAATTGATATTAAATAATACTTGAAATGATAAAAAGAATTCATAACGCATATACCAAGTGACTTGCTTTGCTTTGATACTTTGTCAATTTGACTGAAAATATAGATCTTGTTTCTTGATGACTGATACGATACATAAATGTTGACAAACTCCTTGGTGTACAACCACCTTTAAACACGATTACGTGAAATAAAGAATTTCCCAAATACTGAAACCGCATGTGAAAGTCACTTTTGATGTCATACAAATCTCTCATATTACTCCAACTTTCTATGATTTTTGGGTTATTTGAATCCATGTTATAGGTAACTGTCGTGCTCTTACCATTTACATCTACCAAGTGCCATTGTGGACCTAATTTGTGTTCATAACCAACAACAAAATTTCGATCGACAAATCCAAATGGCTACAAATTAATAAACACAGTTAAAACAGAAAAACATTTATCTCAATGAAAACATAAACACAAACATATATATGTGGGAAAAATCTGAACATCTTAATGTGACTGATATAGTACGAATCAGGATGATACAGTTGACAGCAGAAAACACATACAACAACAAATATCAATGCTTTCCAAACATGTATTTTTGTGGTTAAATTTACAGCATACCTGACAACATATGTAGATTGTCTTGAAGTTCCAAAGAATTGTTCTGTTGTTTGCTCCATCTGTACTGGTTTGCTCCATCTCCATTCCTCTAATTGGAGAACAAAGTCAAGGTTGAAATATATGGGTAAGTGAAAATTGTGGATGGAATGGTAAAGGTGAAGTTGGGAATGGAAGAGCAAAGATTTTTGAAGTGCTTTATGAATAAAAAAGATTTTTCTGGATAAATAATTTTAAAAGCATTTGAAATTTAATAATTTTATGAGAGTAATTTCATTATTTAAAATTGGAAATTTCCAAATTTCATATAAAAAGGTAAGATTTTGTAAATTTTAAAATTTTCATTACATGTGTATTTATTTTCCTATTTTTTTTTTTAATTTCGTTTTGGTTGGGTTGTTGTCTTCATTACGATTGAAAAATATTTGGGATGAGTAATTTTTTAATGTGTTGTTTGTTGATGTTTGTAAAAGTTAATTCTTTTATTTAAATTGTTAGAATTATTTTGATTATTGATGTTGCAAAAGTATGTTAGATTTCATTACTTAATATTGGCCAAATGTTTTCTTAATCAATGTTTGGGGTATTTTCTTGTTGATGTAAAATTTATATTTTATTCACATTTGTCGTTGCTATTTTTTTCTAGTTGAAGTTGCCAACAAAAATTTTTATCATTGACACTAATTTTATTTTTCTCATAATTTGTTAATATTTTTCTTCTAATGTTGTTAGGAGCTTTTAAGCCATTAAGAAAGATTTTATCCATCTAATATGCATAATGATTAATGGTTAGTTGTCATGGAAGGAATAAACATGTATGGAACTTAAGCAGACAAATATCTTGAAACGCATGAGACACTACCTTTCTTATCAAGAACATATAGACCTGCTCATAGTTCATTGCTTACCCAATATACAAAAACAAAACAATGTAAACATTAAAATATAGCTAATTGATGCTCAAACTACAGAGGTGACAAATGAATTTAGATCCTTCACCATGCCCTTGATACCTTTGAAACAAGAGATAAATAGTCTTTTTATGGTCTTCAGAGATGTAACCGTGCTCCCTTCCTTATTGAGCCACAACAAAACCTGAACACGTGCGACACTTAAGACACAAAAGTTACTAGTTCACAATGTTTTTAAGCACAAAGAAGGAAACAAGTAATAATCATTATAAGAGAATTTAGCATAATGATTTTGGTGTTTCATTCAAACCCATGCAGTCATTTAAGCTGAACAAAAAACTTATTCCAGGTCTACCTTCCTTTTGTTAAAGATTACCCCATTCTGATGTTTTCAAACTTCCCCAACAATTGCTAACCACACACCTTTCCAAATAATATTTTGCTTACTATTATGATTAAAGAGGTGAAGATGTTGAAAGTCAACACTAGCTTGATTTTTTATGCATAGAACTCACTCCCAATTGTCTATAACACATGGTCTACACCTTTTGAGTTACACTACAAGAAAAGAATAGGTGTTCTATACTCTCCGCATAGGTTGAGCACAAGTTGAATAATTTTTTTAAATGAATCCTCTAATGTAATAAAATTGATTTGAGGATTACCTTAGTGCTCCATAAAATTTTAAAAAGAACATCCTTGATAAGTCCCTTATATTGATGTGATCCCAACAAGGCTTATAGCTTGTGCCAATGCCTAGGCCCAAATCATGCTCAAGGCCTAATCCATGGCCCACATGCACCTTCAAGCCCAATAACAAGGGGCATGCTAAAAAAGATCCAATTGGGATTCATTCAAGATGGCCCAAACCCACATGGACTTCTCACATTCTTCACATGGGCCAAAGAAGATGTGAAGATTTGAAGAGGTGTATCAAAGAGCAATAGAATAGCAATAAGATTGACCCATTTTTTAGGCCTTGCTTTATAGAATAATAAGTCAAACAATGTGTAGTTGAATTGATAAAATTGGGCTTGACTAAGACCAATAGGAGATTTGGCTATGAGCTATCAAAGGTCCAAGGTGGACTAAGTGGAAGTCAACATTCCTTCCTACACCTCATGGATCCAATGCATCTGAGGGCTAGGAATGCTTCCTCATTTTCCAAGGCATCATCCAATGGTCATGAGCCTTGCTCCTTCTCCAAGCCATCTTCCACGACCAAGATTGAATGCCTTTCTCATCCAAGGGGTAAAAGTGCTTATGTGTATTTGCTTTCATATAAAAGCCTAAATTTTAGGCTATTGTAATCACTCTTGAAATTTCTAATAGAATGTTTTTGTTGAGATCACTTCACTCTTCCATTATTTTGAGAGCACCTAAGCTAAAGGTTTACAACATTTCCTCTAGCCACCTTCCACTAGTCTAGTTTCTAGTCTAGTTCTCCTTTCACCACTACAAATTCCATCTCCATGCTAATTTTGGCTACCTATGAAGTTCCTACCAGCCACCACATATTGGAGCTCTATCAAATATCTAGATTTTTTCTTAGCTAATTGCATTGTGTTGGGTAGGTTGAAGATGCTAATTAAAAGTTATTAGCTTAGAATTAGTTTATTTAGGTTTTTAGGCTAATTTTATAAAAGTAGCTTAATTAGGTGTTTTTAATGCATTTTTAGTGAAATCCTTACAAGTATTATCAATATGGTCTACTTTAGTAGATTTGGTAGTTTCATAAATAGGTTATTAGTTAGTCAGTTAGGTACAAAGACTTAGAAGTCGAGTTGGTCTAATAGTAGTCTAATTTTAGAAGCCTTAAGAAAGAGTTTAGTGTAACTAAATGATAAGTCATTATTTTCCCTTTATTCCATTGCCTTTTTGTGTTCATCTTGATGGATATTTGATGCTTAATTGTCTATTTTTAGTGCATTTTCATCCATCGGGCTTTATTGGGCCATTATTCTGAATTTTGAATAATTTAGCATTAATTGGTATAATTTTGATTTATTTTTTTAGGTATTTTGTGAAGAAATTTTGGAGCTTGGATGCTAATCATAAGGTAACGAGAGAGTTGCCACGTCATTCTCACATCATTGCCATGTCTGTGCTATGTCAATTAGCCTGTCCATGTCATTGGGCTAGCATTTTGGGCTCAGAGTGACATTTTTGTAATTCTGAAGTCTTTAATGGCATTTTTGTAAATGAGTGGCAGATTTGAGAGGACAACATTTTATTAGGGTTTTAAGAGGGTTTGATAGCTCTTCTTCTCCCCGCTTCTGATTTCATGTTTTAGGAGAGCACCCACTTTGGGATTTTTCATTTTTGTAATTTTGTTATCGTTGGAGCACCACCCAACTTAAGGTTTTCGTCCCATTCAATCTAAATTGTGTTTGTTCCCTCTTTCCTTACTCTTATAATGAAATTTCATTTATGTTTGAGTCGTATTTCGAATTTCTTGTCTAGCTAAACCCTTTGTATTAATTCCTTTAAGAAATTGAAATGAAAGCATGAGGTTCTTTTTTGTTTTCACATTCTATTCTAGTTTGCCCTTCTTTAGGCTACATTTTCATGGTAAAACACGGAATTGATGTATGCTTAATTTATATTTGTGTTTATGCACCTAAATCGGCTTGTATTCAAGCTTAATAGGTGTGGGTTGTTCACACCTTGCTTAATTTGTGGGTGTTAATTGCGTAAAGTATGCTTTCCTTAATGGCTTATTGAACTCATGTTAATTTTTGATTAGTTGATTAATTTCAGGTTTCATGAGAGAAAATTGGATAGAACAATTAATTTTGTATCTGTGATTGGTGGAATCTGAATTGATTCAAGGAATAAATATTGTTTTCTAACACTGTTTTATTTATATGCAATTACGATTTGAATTTTGTTGTGAATCTGCCAAACCCCCTCCTTTTGTTGTATTTGAATTTGGAACCTTTGAACGATAATATTGTTTGGGAGACGACTTTAGGTCCTTTACCAAGTACTACATTTAAATTTTTTAATTTGGTTGGTACGACCTCAATCAGTGGTCCTAGTTGTAATTGCTGTATTTCGAGGTTGGTCGAAAAGTTAACTGTGACTACTAAACCCCATACAAAACCTTACAAAAACTTGAGTAGATTAAAGATTATGGAGGTATAATACTCATAGAGCAAGTCAATATACAAATTTCTATAAGCAATTATGATGAAGATGTTTTTTTTTGTGACGTTAGACATATTATACTTGGTAGGCCATCGCCATATGATCATAGATCCATCCATGATGGCGACACAAATAAAATAATTTTCTTTTATAAAGAGGCGAAATAATTTTAGTTCCTTTCACACCTCAAAAAGTGAGAGTGGATGAAATAAAAATGAAGATAAAAATTAAAACAGAGAAAATTAGAAAAGAAGAAGATTTAAACAACCACTCTCTAGAGAAGATGTTGGAAAATAAAATCATTAGAGGGTATGCATGTTTTTGAACTCTTCATCACCAAAAGGTAATCACTTTTATTTTTCTTCACAAAAAAGACATGATTATGTTTTATTCTTGTACAACGTAGAGTAATGGCCAAAACAAGGTGAAGGAAAAGATGATTTTGGAATAAAGGCCAATAGTTTTTCTTATAAAACCTTTTGCAAAAATAAAAGGCATTATTTCTTTGTTCTTTTCTTTAGATATATTTTTATGCTAATACAAAAATTAATCAACTTCTATTTATTGTTTTGTAGAAGGTACATCATTGATCCAAGAGGAGATAAAAGGACAAAGTTGTGGTCTTTAATAAACCTTTTCAATCTAAGGGCAGATCATCTTCAAGAGGGAGGGAATGATGTAAACCCACCGAAGGAGCTGCAACATGGTGCTAATGGCAATGGCTAATGTTATTTTCTATGCTTTATAAAAATGTAAAATAAGTCATTTCTTTAGAGCTTATATTTTGGCCAAGCTTACATTTCTTTGGGCTTTGTATTTTGGCCAATTTAGTGTAAGATCCTTAACTTATTCAATTATATAAATATCATAATCGATTAAATTAAGTTGCATCCCTACAGTGCGTAGTTTGTCTTTCTAGCTGAAGTTCTTGTGTGACTAGGCCTTGGCAAGTGAAATATGATCTTATTTGGGCTAAGTTGGGCCCAAGGAACCCTAGAACACTTGCTTGGAGAGTTGTAGCTTGCATTCTGCATATGTGGCAATGTGGAAAGCATGTTTTTTCCAAGCTAGAAAGTCACACTTTTGTCACACATGTTCAGGAGCCAATTCTTAACTTGAATTTTTGAAATGTCCCTCTCTTTTTGCTGAGCCTTTGGTCAGCTTCTAATCCTATAAATAGGAGTGTTCAGCCTTGTAAAAATGAACTTGGAATTAGTATGGAGAAGCTCTACCAAATTTGATGCTCTCTTATTTCTAAGTCTACTAAGATATTTTGTCTTCTAGACTCCCTTCCTAGACCTTTTCGTTCAGAGTTGGTTGATCCTCTCTCAAGAACACACTCTAATTTACTTTCCAAACACTTCTAATCCTTCATCCAAGTTGCTTCCGCTTCCATCAATCTTGTTCTTCATCAATTTTACAGTTCATTATGGAGAAGCTTAAAGTTCATGGAGTTGTTCTCCATCACCAAGTTAATCCCATGATTTGGGGTGCATCTCCTTATAACTTGGTTATTGCACAAATTCCACAAGTAGAGGTCATCCCTTACATAATATTTAGCATCGCTTTTCATTTTATCAGTTCGAGATTTGAATGTTAAAGGAAGGAAAACATTAGCAATAAAATAATTCACAATATTTGCAAACCAAGGTGGGGAAGAATTAGAAATAGCAAATAAATTTTCATCGGGAAAGTCATGTTAAATGGAAACATCATTAGCCTTCACAATCTTGCTAAGGTGGTTTGCCACAAAATTTTGCGCTTCGCTCATGTCATGGATCTCTAAGTACAACACCTTAAGCCAAGGTATCCATCTGATCTCCAAGGCGTTGGTTCCGTCTTCTTTAACATGTACTTTAGAACTACATGGTCAGTAAAGACAACAACACGAGAACCAAGGAAATATGACCTAAAATATCTAGAGAGATAAATAATAGCCAGAAGCTCTTTCTTTATGGTGGTGTAGTTAGCTTAGGTAACATCCAAAGTCCTAGAAGCTTAATATATCACTCTAGGCAGCTTGTCAATTCTCTAAGCTAGAACAACCTCCAATGCATAATTAGATCCATCACATAAACTCAAATAGAGTTTTCCAGTCAGGTGCCTAAATGATAGGAGTGGTGGTTAGGGCTTTCTTGAGGTAGTCAAACACCTCCTTGCATCTATAAGAAAAAAACAAAGTGAATCCTTCGAGAGCAAACTACACAGTGGGAGGCCCATCTTGCTAAAATCATGTATAAAGCGCTTGTAGAAACCTTGATGGCCAAGAAAAGAGTAAATATTTTGCACGCAAAAGGAGTAAGGGAATTGTGAAATAATAGCTATGTTAGTCGGGTCTACCTTTATGCCCTTACTGGAAATGATATGCCTAAAAACTATACCCTACTATACCATGAAATGACATTTCTCAAAATTAAGCACAAGGATAATTTGAATGTATCTAAGAAGTACTCTATCCAGACTATCCAAACATGCATCAAATGTGGATCCATAAACCTTTATGCAAATCTCAATAAAATCACTGAAAATACTAAGCATGCATTGTTGGAATGTGCTAGGGGTGTTGAATAAGCCGAAAAGCATCCTCTTATAGTAAAAAGTGCCAAAGGGACAAGTAAATGTGGTTTTTTCTTGATCCTCATGAACAATGTGAATTTAAAAGTATCTAGAAAAACCATCTAGAAAATAGTAATGAGATTTACCTGCCAAGTGCTCAATGAAGGTGATAAGTCCTTTATCTTTGAAAATTTTGTTCAATAATTGAATTCTTTTAGGTGATTTTAATATGTTCATTGTGAGTTTTTAGCTTATATTTAGTTTAAGAAGCATTTTAGGTTAGTTTTATAATCTTAGCTTAATTGGGCTATTTAGTGCATATTTAGTGCAAGTCTTAGAATTAGTTTTGGAATATTAGTGAGTTTTAGTTTAGATATTAGTGTCACATTTTATCAACCAATATTCTAGCCTAAATCGATTGACTTAGTACTAGTTCATATGTTAGAATAAGTCTTTGTTCTTTTACTTCTTAAGTGAAGCATAACTTAGTGATTTGCTTAGTATAGTAAAATAGGCAGTTTAATTAGCATAAGTAGTTTTAACTTTGGTTTTATGATTTTAATGCATTAAAAGATGCAAAGTCAACAATGAAACAATGAGAATATGTAGTAAACATATGCAACCCAATAAAAGCCTCATCAATTATGCAAAGTATACTTTTTCAATCAAAGTTGACTAGACAGTTGACGAATGGATGAATTTTTGCAATTGAGCTTCAAATGCTATGGTAGTTGTAGGGGAACATAGAGAGCATTCAAATACACTTGTGCTAAACTTGAAAGTGCTTGAAAAAAGACCAAAAGTTGCATCCAAACTCTAGTTTTCATTTGCACTTACCTAGTTAGCTACTGTAGTTAAGTTTTAATAGTCAAGTCTTAGTCTTATTGTTCTAATTCTGTTTTTGTAATTCATAATGCATGATAACATGTATGTTGAGATATTGGAGCTTCTTTTGTCAGTGAACAAGATGTCGAGATGAATTTAACATGATGAAGAGGTTCCAAAATTTGGTCAAGGGGATTTGCACTTATTACCTAACGACGAAGGCTAAATTGGAGTTGTCATGAGCCAAATAGATTTATACCTTCTATAACATGTTAACGAGCTTAAAAAGGCACAATGGACAAGAAAATTAACTTGCTCCAACTTGTGACAGCAAGTGGAAGACTTTTTACCTAGGTTACTAGTTAAGAATAAGTTAGCTAATGTAGTTAGGTTAGTTTTGTTAGTTAGTGTTACATACGAAATGGTGATTTAAACCAAGAAGGCGGGATGAATTGGCTGTTTAAATCTTTTTCTAAAGATAAAAACCCCGTTTAATCAAATAGACCACCAAATTCGAATGGAAAAGTTGTAGGATAGTACACTTTCAACCGGTCAAAAATAAAAATATTAGACTAATTTGTTCATAATCCTATGAAAAAGTTGATTAAAATTTTAGAACAATCGGCTAAAATTCTAGAGAATTATGTAGAATTAGCAAATTTTACTCAAACAACAAACTTTTACACACCAGACTTGCCCAAACAGTATTTCTAACAAGTATGCTATATCAGATTACACAGAAACGCATATAAAAACACAACAAAGAATGATTTACTTGGTTTTCTTATGATTTTAAAGTGAGTGAGATGAAGGGAAGAGAGTGGCACAAATTTTTTATATTGTTTCACTCAATCACAGTGCCACATCCAGTTTACCAAGATAACCTAGTTTCCACTATATTCAAAAGTTTTAGAAATCACACACCACAATTACACTTTTGAACAAAGAGAAATAAATTTTTTACTCAAACAAAAATCTTGACTACAACACTACAAGAATCATACTCACAAACCTGGAAGCACACTAGGTAAACGACCAAAGACATAAGCACTACAAAACCTGATGGTGCCTCTCCCTAGCCAACCGTACACGAGTTCTTCAACCTTCTACCAAGCCAAAATGCCTCTAAGATCAACCAAGATCTTCAATCTTCACCTTGTAGCTTTGTAATTCAGAGAGAGAGAGATAGAGTTTTCTAGTGATAATAACATGTTTTCGTGCTAAAAAACTCATAATCGTTTCTCTGTTCTCGAAAACACTTATATAGTTTTTCCATACAATCAGTTGATTTTATTGAACTTAAGTCAAATTAGCCATTTGAAAAAGAATTCAACTGATTGAATGCATTCATACTAGAAACTAGAGGCTGGGAAGTTAGGGTACAAAAACACAAGTAAAAGGCACTTGAATGGCCATTAACAATTTAATTTCGCTTTAATTATTGCAATTACAATTTTGGGCTAGGAATTTGAAAGAGAAGAGTTAATCACAAAAAGGGAAAGGAGGAGGGTCGTGTGGTAGTAGAGAGGGCACTGTAAGATCATTGGAATTGTGACCTAAAGAGACGAAAGAGAGCTAGTGAGGGTTCTTAGTGGTGGAGGCAAGGAATTTGATCACTATTAGGATCAAGAAAGGACTAGGATTGCAATTGGAGCAAGGAATTCCAGTAAGGGGAGTTGTACCTTATGTTTTAATTTAAGCTAGGTCTTTCGTGGTTTGCTAGATGCTTGATTGCATGTTGGAAATGCTATGAGTTGATGAATCTTGTTGAATTGATGAATGCTTTAATATGTGGGGTTGGGATTAGTTGAAGCATGATTTTAGATTCAGAATTGTTGTGATATTTTGCTCAATTGCATGTTAAATTGGTTATATGAATGCTGGTTCGCATGATTGGTTGTATGTGTGGGTGCATTGCAGGATTGGGTCAAACTAGTGGGCTTTAGGGGTTTTCATTGGTGTAATAAATTCTGGGTTCTGCCCAAAATTTGATGCACCGCTTGGCGGTAAGTTCTTGCCGCCAGGCGATAGCCAGAATCTAGCAATTTCCATGGTTGGTTGAGTTGAACGCGAGTTGGGGAAGTCTATTAGGGTTCACTGGGTATTATCTATGTGATAATGAGGGATAGTTTGGACAATTGTGTGGTGGCATGTTCATGCACTAAACATGATTGGAAAATTTGGTGCTACTTGATGTGAGATGAAACATTTGATGCAGAATTTAATGTAAGGTTGTTTTGGAAATAATATATGGTTTGGTTGGCATGAGTTGTGGCACATTTTATTGGCTGGTTTTTGGCAATTCCAAAAGTAGGATTATGTTTTTTTTCTAGATTCAAGTGCTAATTGCTTGAAGAAGTCATGTGTATCTATATGTATGAGTTACTAGAGTATTTGAAGGATGATTTAGCAAATTGTGTCGTATGAAACTATAAGAATGTATTCTGCAGTAGTTGAGTGTTCTGTTTTACAACTCTTATGAGTGTGATCCTTATTTGAAATTGAAGATTGGTATAGTTTGATGTTTGAGTATATTTGAAGATAATTGATTGAGGTATGTGAAATGGGGTGATGCAGTTGTAGTACATTGAACTATGAGATTATGAAATTGACATTTTAATGTATGCTTGTGATGATTAGTGTGTTGGAATTTGTCCTGCTGTGCCTAGAAAACCAGTAAAATCTTGTTACTGGTGTAGCGCCCAACAGTGTAAATGGGGCCGCCAAGTGATAGATACTAACAGGAGTGGTCTAATGCTTATGGCGCCTAGCAGTGTGTGGGTACCGCCAGGAGGTATGTGCTGCAACGTCGCTTGGCGGCATTTAGTGCGGTGGTAGTTTGTTGTGTGGTGTGTTTTGCATGGCTGATGGTGATGTTCTTTGGTCTATAATATGCTTGCATTGATTCTTGTGGGCAGGGAGGTTCCTAAGGTTGGAATCTTGTGTGAGAATACAAGCGGGGAAATTTGTATTGGCTGGTAACACTTGATTGTATTATAAGCGGGGAGGTTCGTAACGGACGAGTAGGTTCATACTGCATGTTCTCTAGTGTGGAGACATGAGTGGGGAGGTTTGTATGTTTCATGCTCACACTTTGTTGTTGTTATGAGCGAGGAGGTTCATAATAGGTGCTCACATGTGTTGGACTATGAGTGGGGAGGTTCATAATAGGTGCTCACATGTGTTGGACTATGAGTGGGGAGGTTTGTAGAGTTAGACTACGAGCAGGGAGGTTCATAGAGTTGGACCACGAGCGGACATGTTCGTGAAAGCATATGAAATCCCTAAGACCATGGTTGAGTTTGTGCCAATCTCATTTTGGTTGTGAGACTAGGGTTGTTTGGTGCTGAGGTATTTAATAATGGGAAATTGGCTAAGATGAGTTGGGCAACGGTATTTATCAATTATTATACAGGTTTGCTTCTTTATAAGATCATCCTTTTTGTTTGTGTTTAGCAATTATCGTGTGACTTGTCACACGAGCGCATATGACGGTTTAGGTGAGGTTGGTGATGCATCGAGACAGAGTGAGGTCTAGCAATGGGAATTTAAATTAAGAAACCGATTTTTTAGTTAATTTGTAATTTCCTTTTAAGTTGGCTATGGATTTTGGAACTTGTAATAATATTGAATTATTTTGGAGTTAAGCGTTTAATAGATTTTAAATTTTATAGTGGTTTGGGAATAGTATTCGATGAGGATTTTAATTTCACTTATAATTTTCTATTAATAGTAATATTCGTTTGCTATGTTATAATACTAGGAAGTGATCCTTGGTCATCTCCCAATGTAGTATGAAAATTAAGCAACACACACATCATCAAGCTCACCCACAGTTTAAGAAACAGTGAAAACGTTAATAAAAACAATTAAGATTCATTAACCGTGAACAAAGGCTTAGTTAGATGCAGATACACCAAATAGAGTATTAAGCGTGCACAAATTTGTGTTCCTTAAGCATAGAGATTAAATGATGAAGACCAAACAAGAACAAATTATGGTAAATCAATAAAACCTCAAAGACTTATTGCATTCTCCTAAAGAAATCAATTACAGACTTTAGCAAGCCATAGAAATTAAAACTTAAATGAATTACTGCAGAGATCTGTTGTCCAAAAATTAGTCACATTAGACCCTTATAAAACCCTAAGTTGCCTCAACGTATAGGCCCAACCTTTCCCACAAATACAACAAATGACTAAAATCTAGCCCAATCAGATGCTGATGTGGAAAAATGATTGACATGGCACAAATGACATGACATTTCTGTCTTTAGCCCAAGAAATAATGTCCAATTCTAAAAATGATTCACAGTTAATCCTTAAAAGAATTAAAAACAAAAAATATACCAAGTGAGTTCATATTAATTAAAATCTTAACTAAATGAAGCCCAAATGATAAAAATGCATTATTAATAGACAATTAAGCACAATTTAACAACTAAGACAGGTACAAAAATGTAAGAAAGCAAAGGAAAATAATGGCTCATCGAGAATCTAATTCTCATTGTAGTCTTTGAGCATCATTCACTTCATAGAAACACACAAATCTTTACATGTGACCCTACTTATCCAATCTCCTAGATACGAAAGCTTTTGAAACCCTTCCCCACCATTGAAAGATTTTTCACATATCGCGCTCACTGTATTTGTTTGGGAAGTGAGAAAAGAAGTAAGTAGTTATATCCTTGCTTTCTAGTTTTAAGTCCAACTTGATCGTCTTCCTACTTTTGAATCCATTAATTCGGCTACTCTTAGCTCATCCTTTATGTGTAAGTGACTCAAATCTGGAGTGGGTTTGACATTAGAGGAGATTAAGAAAGAGAAAAAATTAGGTAGATACATACGAACACGCTCCCTTTGCCCACCGTAATTTCGAATTCAATGCCAACTTTGAGCCCCGTCATGGAGGCGTAGAATGATCTCAACTACAACAGAAGTAAAAGCACCACCAGAAAGCACATATGTAGAGATAGCTATGAATAGGAGAGAGGGCCTCGACTGAAAAGCATAGCTACGTAGCCGAGCACAACACACCACCACTGAAAAACTCTAAGTCACCTCAAGTTTATGCAAATAATGATTTCCCCACAATGCTGTATAAGGTCAATCACATGTCAATCCCATGATACAATAAGCAATTCAATAGTTATGGTGTGTATGTGTGAGATGAACTAAAAAACACTAAGCTATGAAGACATGAAAAATATGCATGATTCGAAAATATAAAATTCCATGTGTGAATGGCTAATTAGTTGTAGGATATGATGTGAATCAATCACATATCGATGCATGTGCAAGCTAAGACTATCAATTTACTCTACAATAACATAAATTGAAAATCCCTAATTATGAACCCTAGATAATGAAAATAACTACCACAATGAATTTTATCTAATTCTAACCCAAACTTATTTGAGATTGAGTTCTAAAGTTATGTGTAAAGCTAAAAAAACAACGCAAAATTGTAGTGAACATACATAAAAACATAGGAACAATGATGTGTGAACAAAACATGAGTGTAAAGACAAAAATAACAAATTTAACCATCAAGTTAGAAAAATTTTCACTATGATCTGAACCAAAGGATTCAACATAGTCGTCACTTATTGTATTCTAATATCTAAAGAGGCATTATGTGGTGTTATTCCTATGGTTTCAAGTTATGCACCATTCCTTCTTAAACTATCTCGAAGGGCATTTGGTGAAGAGGGCACCCACTGATATCATTCATTCAAAATTTTAGATGAGCCTACAATGAAATTACTTACCCCATGTAAAGGTTCTACATGCACTTTAGAATTGGTCTAACATATGTTGTTACGAGGTTACCTAAGGTCTCACCAAGCATTTGACTACTAGGAACCCCAACAATTTGACCCTTGTTTCACCAATAGTAGTAAAGAGAGGGACCACAAACCCATTTTTGGTGGATGTCATTGTACTTTGTGTATTTTGAGACATCTTTAAATTTTCACTCTTTAATTTCATTCACTCATTGCCATTTATTTTCTCAAAACTAACCCTATGTGTTCTAGAGGATTTGGATTCAATGCTTGTAACATCCCATTTATTTAATAAAGCTAAATAAAGGATATGTCACACAGTATAACATAAGAAGCGAGAAAAATAGAGTATAATGTCGCTCCCACAAATATCTCAATTACTTAAAGGACGAATAAAAGAGGCACACCACGATCCCAGGTACAAAGTAGAGTAAGAGAGTGATAATGACGTAAGCAAAATCCCAGAGAAAGCAATACATGGGCCTTAGCCCTAATTGAAAAGCCTAAAGGCAGAAGTCAATCCAAAAGCCAAGCAGCGGAACCATCACCTCCCTATTGACCACGAGTGTTCCTCGCATCTGCTCACATCAACAAGTTGATGATCATCGCAAAAGAGAGTACCACACAGCAGAACACACACAATAACAGAAGGGTAAGCTAGAGCCAAAAGTGGTTTTATCATGCAAACATATATACTTCCACAAGGAATTATACACACGTCATCCAATCATGTTACAACTCCTCAAATCAATACACCAAGACTCCACTCGACTCACCCGGATACGTATAATTTGGTTGGATTCAGCGGATGCTCGCACTTGTGGTGGATACCTCTGCTCACCCCCGAGCTATGTGTTACAAGTGTTACAAGTGTTGCAATGAATCAATTCCCTCACACACAAGGTTAGCCCTTAATGAATTTCAGGCCTCCTGCTACTCTCACCACAAGAGTCAGTCCGCTCTAAGTGAGACTAATTGACTCCTTAGAGTGTCAGGATGCAATCCTTTCCTTGAATCCTTACCAAATTATATAGATGGGGCACCACCATGGACACCCACTAACAGGGGCCATGGAATTACATCCTGACCACTGAAGCACTACCCTGGAATCTCACCTAAAGATCCCAAGGATTTACGTACTTACCACATACTATACATATTCAATCAATCCTGAAATATTTGTAACATTCCGTCAGGATATTACGGATTTATAAATAAAAATAAAGAAGTAAATAAATAACAGAGCATTTAATAATACCTTATTTTCCCAAAATGCGGGAAAATTTAAAATTTATTAAATAAGTCAATAATGTTCATAACCATCAGTCATAAAAACCAAAAATCAAATGTTATAATATCACCCATCAGGGTTTACAACTGATCCCAAAACCAGAGAAAATAAAACATAAGATTTCCCCGAGTCTATCCCATCTCCGCGACTAAGCTTCACCTGAGCCACCTGCATCAACAACATCTGCTCCCGGTACCGCCAGGCGCACACGAAACCAGAGGCCTCTGTCTACCCATCCCTCACCTAGCGAATTTACCTCATTGCCAGGCGCTGTATCAGTACAGCAACACCCCATTGGGATTCCCTATCACAAATTTTCCAAGTCCACAGATTATAGCACCCAATGCACTTCTCACTAAATGAATCACAACAATTCTCATAGACTTGGCTAATTACAATGTACCTGCATTCCTTGGAATACCTTACTTGAAACCATTTTCACATTCTAGATTCACGTATACCTACTACTATTTAGTATAATCCACCTTTTCTCTAAACAACACCTATGCTCATACGATACTTGTCCCCATTTCCTTCCCCTTTATAGCTTACTTAACTATACCAGTTTGTCTCGCTATCTTTTATATACTTATTTCCACTAATCTCAGATGTTCATTACTTCTTTCCAACTAGACCTCTCTAGATCAAGTATTGCACTCACATTGTTTTATGACTCATACCAAAATCTCAATCACATTTATTCCTTGTTATTCTAACGTAATCATCTTCGCATAACCTATCTATCATCTAGGTAATTTCATTTCATAAACTCTAAATCCCTATGACTCCAAGTTTCATCTAAATGAACTCATTATCACACAAAAATTCCTCTGACCCTCAACTCCCTCTTAACCAAGAAAAACGCCATCTCTGTACTATCGTTGCCGTTGCTTGGCGGCAAGCTCCGCACCGCCAGGCGGTGCATCAGTTCTGGAAATTTCCAGATTTCTGCATTGCACCAACCAGACTCCAAACTTCACCCAAACCTCACAATTTCACATGTAGAAAGTCCCTTATCCGACTGTACCTACTCCATAAATTTTCCTTAATACTAGATCTCCCAATCTTTCAACCTTAATACCTAGTTGCACTGTTGCATTCGATTAAACTTAAATATCACAACATTCAACAGAATTTTCGAGTTGTAATCATTCTCTAAGATTTAGAGTTTTCCCCGATTGTGAATCACCTAGAACCCCAAAATCATCAAAATCGAGACCTATCACTCACGTCGCCTGTTGGCTGGATCAACACCGCTAGGCCCTTCATCCAAAACCCAGAAACTGATAAGAACCCCACGCGTCGCCTGGCGACTGGGAGTGTGGCCAGGCGGTTCCCCTTCCAGAACCCCAAAACCAGCTTAAAACAGATGAGTCGCCTGGCGGTGGTTCATCACCCGCCAGGCGGTTTCTGGAAATTTTCCAGAAACGCAGAAATTCATGAATACAACAGCAGATAGGCATTCAATTTATCATACATCACATGTTATTATTATTTAAAATAAAACAGCGGAGTCCAACTTCCCTAACCTGGTTTCCTTGTTAAAAGTTGAGAATTCCACTAAAGTTCCTCTTCTCTCACCCAACGTCCTCTTAGCTTTTCCTCCAATCAGCCACAATTCTGCACTCAAGCCTCACCACACTCCAATTTTTCGTGCTCTGTTTTCTAAGTGCACATACAACTTGCCAAAACCCTTCTCCTTAGCTCACTTTGGCCTTTTAAAGGTGTCTTAAAAACTAGGTAATAACACAAAACAAATCTAAGGCTTAAAAGTGATGTTTATTGTCATTCATGGACCCTTTATGGTCCGTTTTTCAGCCCCCCCTTGGCTGCAATCATCTCTAGGGTTTACGTTGACCCTTCACCTTCATGCCAAAGCCAAAAAAAATAACAAAAAGAATGTTTAATTTAGGTTTCTCCCAGAGTTGAACCCACAACTATGCAATGCCAAATTAATGCCAAACCATCATGCCAATTCATGTTTCATGCTAATAATCATAATTCAATTTTCATATTATTTCACAGCATGATTAAGCTATATTAAAATACAACGAAAATAACTCAAAATTGACATACATAGGATTTGAACCCAAGTCCTCTCACAGAACCAAAGTACTTTCAACCACTTGAGCTAGTACTTTTCCATGTCATACTCATCATAATTTAATGTCATAATTATTTTCCCACCCGCATTTATTAATTATTTATTTATTTAATTAATTAAATCATATGGGTCTTACAACAAGCCCAGTTTGTAATTAGAGAACTGCATGAAGGCATATGTGGGTATCACTTTGGTGTGCGAACCATGACCACCGAAATACTCAGAGCCGGTTACTTCGGGCCAACCATGGAGGTGGACTGCCACACCTTTGTCAAGAAGTGCATACCATGCCAAAAGCATGGCAACCTCATCCATCAGAAGCAAGAACAACTCCACTTTATACTTTCCCATGGCCCTTTGTAAAGTGGGGAATGAACATTCTCAGCCCCTTTACGCCGGAAAAAGGCTAAGTGAAATTTTTAATAGTAGCCATCGATTACTTCACCAAATGGATAGAAGCCAAACCGTTAGCCACCATCACAGCTCAACAAGTCCAGCAGTTCGTTTCGAAAGATATCATATGTCGTTATGGCATGCCACATACGATCATAACTGACAATGGCCGACAGTTCATTGACAAAGAACTCGCTAAGTTCTACATCAGCCTCGACATAAAATATGTAACCAACTATGTCGAACATCTGCAGACCAATGGCCAAGCTGAAGCAGCCAACAAAGTTATACTAGTGGAGTTGCACAAAAGATTGAATAGCGCTAAGGGCCGGTGGCTAGAAGATTTATTTGAAGTGTTGTGGGCCTACAAGTGTACCCCCCAATCAGCAACAAACGAATCCCCTTTTAGCCTAGTATACGATGCAGAGGCCTGATTCCAGTAGAAATTGGCGAACCATCTCTACGTCGAGAACTATACGACTCAGATCAGAACCACCAAAATATGTGCACCCACCTCGACCTCCTACCCGAATTAAGAGACAAGGCGCAAATCTGCAACTTGGTAGCTAAGAAGAGAGCAACCAGAAAATATAACGTGAACTTATGCCAACGATCATTTGCAAAACGAGACCTAGTTTGGAGAATGGCCAGCAACGCAAGAAAGAAGGATGACAAATTCTCCGCCAATTGGGATGACCCGTACCGAATACGTGATGATGATGGAGTTTTTAATGATGGCAAACTCTTTTTCCTCACCTGGCATTTTTCCCTAAGGAAAGTTTTGGCCAGGGAGTTTTTAATGAGGCACCCAAAATTTCATGAATAAAACAAAGGGTTCTTGATCACACGTTCGACTCTTGATCCAACTTTTAATCGCTTAAGTTCCCTACCCTTACCACAAGTAAGCGGCCTGGGTCGAACAACCTTTATATGTTTTTAATCGTTTAAGTTCCCCACCCTTACCACAAGTAAGCGGCCTGGGTCGAACACCCTTTATCTACTTTTAATCGTTTAAGTTCCCCACCTTTACCACAAGTAAGTGGCCTAGGTCGAACATCCTTTATATACTTTTAATCGTTTAAGTTCCCCACCCTTACCACAAGTAAGCGGCTTGGGTCGAACACCCTTTATCTACTTTTAATTGTTTAAGTTCCCCACCCTTACCACAAGTTAGCGGCCTGGGTCGAACACCATTTATCTACTTCTAATCGTTTAAGTCCTCCCTTACCACAAGTAAGCGACCTGGGTCGAGTACTATAACTTACATAGCATACACACAAAAGTACTCTAATTGTCAATAATACTCATCCAAATGAAATGACATATAAAGTAACATACCGAATACATAACAACATCATTCAACAAGTGCGTTCCTATCACATATACTATCGTCAACAACCACACAACAAATATATCCAGAATATGCATCACATTAGAAACAAGGACAAATAGTGTACGAGTTATTACAAACTTAGAATTAATCACAAATAGAAAACATAAAGAGCTATATCCTAAGCTGCTTGGTCATCACCACCTTCCACGGCCTCTCCAACATTCACATCTTCATCAACTGCCGTCTTCTCTGCCTTCTCCTCAGGACTGGTTTCGACTTCATTGATAAGTTGGCCGTCCACTACATTCTTATTCACATTGAATCTGGGATCCGCCACATCCACGTCTTTACAAGAAAAGGTCGCCTGCCTCAAGCCTTTCTAGAACCCATTAATATGCTCTTGAATTATGCAACCTTTAAGGTCTTCTAACTCAAGCTCCAAACTGTCATGCTTTTCCTTCAATTCCTCATAGTCGGCCTCCAGTTCAGCAACCCTTCCCTTCAACGTTTTCTCTGAATCTAAGCATCGAACTTTCCAAGTACCCAACCTCTTTCTCTCCTCTAGCCATTCCATCTTTTCCTTCTCCCAGACCGCTTTCTCCTCGGCATGTTTATCCACTTGACTTTGCAATTCTTCTACCTTTGACCGACTCCCATCGTTAAACTCCCTTTGGATCATACTACCAACCCTACGACCCAGAATTAACGCCTTGCTACTAAATTCTACCACAACCTTCACCATGGCATTTCGCTCCGACAGATTGATCTTTATATCCTTTCGTATGATCGTCTCTGGTAATTCTATCAGACCAACTTCCGGCTTCATAGCCCCACTGGACGATCCCGACCCCAGCAAGGCAACCCTCAGCTTCTTCAAATCCTTCCCTCCATCATACCTAGTGGGAAGCTCCGCTTTCCTTTTCGTTCCCCCGTGAATGTTCACTTCCGCCAAGGATTCTTGTAGATTAGGAACCTCAGTGCTCCCGACAGCCTTTGCCTTCGCCACCTTCTCCTTCCTCAGCGTCTGAAAAAGCTTCAAGTTCTTCTTCCCAAGTTGTGCCATGTGTCCTGCATTGTTTACACCAAATGATGGTTAGTTAACTTACACACATTATAGCACTTAAAATTACAAAAAGATACCTTCAATATCAACAACCGGATGAACCAAATTATAAACCCTAACTAAGCCCTTAGTGGGCAGCCTATCATTAAACTTCATCAGCGTCTCCACCACCTCCTTATCCGCCACCGACAATTTCTCAATCTTCATGTCCTTTTACCGCGAAGGGTTATCGGTCCAACTAAAAGGGAACTTAGTACTCCCATCATCGTTATAGAAATACGACCTCCTGGCCTCTTTCACCAATGATAACCACGTTGTCGGTTGTCGTGGCCTTGTGTCATAAAAATACAAAATGCCTGCAGAGAGGGTTGTATGTATAACGAGCGGTAGAGAACGCGAAAGGCTTGCAAGTACGCCCAGCTATTCGGATGTAGCTAGGTAGGGGCAACATTTAGTAGACGAAGTACCCCCATGGTAAAGTCATCGAACGATAGCCTCACGTGCAATTGTGAAAAATGACAATATACATGTAGAAAAACTTCTCAGCCGCTCCCTCTTGGCCGTGGCATACACATTCAACAACACTCACCCGCTCCAAAGACACTATATCACGGCTTACATCCTTCCTTACGACCGGAGTACAGTTAAGCCATGAATTAAGCAATCTCGACCATCTGAATAATGAATATTGATTCCGGACATCTACAGCGACCCATTCATAACCGGTCTTAGTTGGCCAGTTACTCTTTGCTATCTCTTCAGAGGGTCTTCCCTCACCTCAGTTACTGTCTCCATCGAAATCCTCCCCGTCCCAACCACAGGACTGCCACTCCCTTCATCAGACTGTCTACCTACATCTTCCCTAGACCGTCCACTCCCACTACTCGATGTAGATAATGACATACTATCGCTAGTACTAAACATACATTTTTTAATAAGTAAGATACCGGCAAGAACATAGAACCTATCGGACAGCTGTAACGCACACAAATCACTACTCTCAGATTTCTTACAAATGAGCCAACGTAAACAAACTTTCAACAGCAACCTCATTTATAAACAACGATCTGAACCGCTACAACTCCTTCCTGCCAAAAGTTATAAGACACACGAAGCGTCACAACACACACGAAACGTCACAGTACTTAAAATGGCGACGCAAAACCCTTCTGATTAGACCCCTGGCATTTGCACCTTTTCACCTACCACCACCTATTAAGACTTTAGCCTTAACACTATTCATTACACTTAAAGGCTGGAGGACTGGTGTACTACACCTAGGCAGCCTAACAAAACTGCTCACACTTCTCATCCTTTGCCACTATAGCTATACCGACACAGGCTGGGGGACTTGTGTACTGCACCTAGGCGACTTAACATGACTATAACTATAAAATATGCCTACATAGCCTGCAAGAATGCAAATAGTTACCAAATGAATCAACATACGAGTATAGGTGGACCTAGGGATGGCAACGGGTCAGGTCGTGCACGGATAGTGCCTACCCACAACCCGACCCGCCACAAAAAAATCCACCCGCTACCCGCCTGTTTACCCGTCGGGTATCCGCTTAAAAAATACCCGCGGATATTTTAAAAACCCGTGGGTACCCGTGGATACCCGATACCCGCAAATATTTAAA